>SAMEA3663054__coassemble_473_pt1 | contig 71117 bp, 54 predicted proteins | sample SAMEA3663054__metabat2_low_PE_005 | metagenome-assembled genome bin SAMEA3663054 (sample SAMEA3663054) | pig gut metagenome | biome: pig gut; feature: pig-associated habitat; material: faeces | place: France | collected 2012 | reverse complement strand
GCTGGCAGCGTAAAACTGCTTAGCCTTTATCTCAAATTTTAACGAACTATTGATAGAAAGAATTATTATTCTGTTTTGTATATAAATAATCTATGTGATTTATTATATGGCAAAGAAAAATTCCCAGGTTGACAACTTGATGTGTACATGGGTATTTTTTTAAACTCAAGACTATAAACACAACGGAACATAAGACGATGCCGTAGATATCAATGACTGGTTATTAATCAAAAATTTAACAATAAATTAAGATATTTTGAAGCCAATAATCAGCAATCTGTTACGTATCAAAAAAGAAAATGGAAGAGAAAAATACAAAATAATGCAGAAAAAAAGACAAAAAAAGAGAATGTAGCAGCGTCGAAAGCAAATTCATCAGACTGATATTGAGCTTTCAAACTTTTCTTACATGCCTGACAATTCATCTGTAAGCAATTTATACCTAACAGCTTTTAACTGTTTTTACAGCAAAATTAGGGCACCCAGGGCCGAACATCGTGCTCTAGACAGGTGAAAGTTACTGTGTGAGGATATTGTTTTTTAGAATACTAAGTTGTTGAACTTCTACTTAGCTACATCTATTTGCTCGTTGGAGATACATGTGAAAAGGGTTTATGGGCCGATTTCTTCTTCTAACAGACCTTCCCTACCTAAGAGACTTTGCCATACATGCTCTTGGCGCTTACAATGGGTTTTCTGAATAAGAGAGGAGACTTGCCATACATGTAGTAATTGCACATAACTATTGATTGCACAAGACTATTCCCTCTTCAGAATGACTGCCTTTTCTAAAATATGAAAGCATGCATTTTGATGATCCAAAGTATGGGTTTCGCAGGCTAAAAGGGCCTGTTCTGAACTGCAAAAAGGGGTAGTTTGCGAAAGCGTAACTTTTTTACCTTCTCCTCTATACAAGAAGAAACTTGTGAAATCCTATTCCACCCATTCCACCCATCTTGTATAGTGCTATGGCACAATGGATTAGAAGACAGAGACAACTTAATGACATTCCACCCACATTCCACCCACATCTCATCCATTATACAGCTACAAAAAGGCTCTTGACATATATAACAACCTGTATATTAGTTATTTATGCTTCTTATGAGGAGCTTGCTGACATGGCAAGAGCTTGTATCCATAGCATCGTTTTTACTTCCTTGAAACACAAGGTGAGGTAAAAGGCTTCTTGATATACTTATGTTTGAAAACTGAAATATATATTAATGTATGTCTTTACAACAATATATAAAAGCATAAAACGACAAATTACGCAATAATAAAGCCTTTCTGATAAATCGGAAGGCTTAATAGGGGTAGATAGAATACTGATTATATTCTGTTAGGCTGTTTTTTTCACGCTTACAGCGAAGGTAAAAACCACCAAATATCCCACGAGGGGAATGATGAAAGGCACCACGGGATTGAGCTTATCAGCAAGGTAACCCATGGCCAGAAAAGCGCACCCGCCAATGGGAGACATCATGAGCAGGGAAGAAGCGCGCTTGGTAAGCCCACCCAAACCGCTTAGTGCCATAGCGAATATGGTGGGGAACATAATGGCTTCGAAGAGATAGTTGCAGGTAAGGGCAACAACAGAACAACGGCCAAAATCGGCAAGAACAATCAGCATATTCACACTACAGAGCAAGGCGCAGGCGGCTAGGACGTGCCAGGACTTAACGTAACGCATCACCCAACTGCCCAGGAAACGGCCCAACATGAAAAGGGCCAGGCCAACGGTAAGGATAACAGAAGCCGTATTGTCGGACATCCAATCTTTTGCCGTAACAAAGTTGATAAAATAGCTGTTGATACTTATCTCGGCCACTTCATACATCAACAAGGCTGTAAGACCAAAAACAAACTTCTTATTGGTCAAGAGAGTGGCATAACTGCCGTTTTCATTCTGCGAAGAAGCATCATCGTGCACAATCTCCGGGAGACTTATCCTACTGAAAACCAAAGCTATACATAAGACTACAACGCCCAGTACGGTGTAAGGAACAACAACACTGCCTCCACTACCATGGCTGAAAAAGAACTGACCCACAACGAGTGTGGCAAAAAGACAGCCCATACCATTGAGAGACTGAGCCAGGTTGAGTCGGCTTGCGGAAGTGGAAGAAGGTCCGAGCTCAGTGACATAGGGATTAGCAGATATTTCCAAGAAAACCAAACCGCAGCCTATCACGAAGAGCGAGATGAGATAATAATAATAGTTGCCAATGGCTCCCAGGGGGATGAAGAGGAAAGCACCAAGAGCAAATATAAGTAGTCCGGTTACTACCCCCACCCTATAACCATGTTTACTGATATACGTACCGGCAGGCAAAGCCATGAGGAAATAGCCCAGATAGGTGGTCACCTGAATGAGAGCCGATTGCGTAAGGGAAATGTGCATGTTGTTTTGAAGGTGCTTGTTCAACACATCCAGGATGGCTCGTGCAAATCCCCAAAGGAAGAAAAGGGATGTAATAATGATAAGAGGAATAAGATACTTCTTATAAGTAAGTTGGTTGCTTTGATGCTTCATGTTGTTTAAATGATTTCTAAACTTAACGTTTTGAAACAAGGATTATTGCATAAAAAACGACAGATGGAATATAAGAAACAGTGAAAAAGAGAAAAAGAAAAGTAAGCTGACGAGAGCATCGATGAGAAGGTAGCATTGCCAGAAGGCATAGTGAGAAAACAATGGAATGTAGCTCAACAAAAACAGCAGATCAAGAAGATACTCCACCACCAAACTAATACGATTACGATCTGCCGACACAAAAATAATTCAGCTACTATAAGTGGCGATGCTGAACAAAAAAGCATCACGCAAAGAAGAAAAAATACATCATGCTCCTGTCGTAACACAAGCATCCCATGAAAATAACAAACCCTTCTGACGAAGAAAGAAAGGAAAGGAGAGTGAAAAGAAGAGAACACGAAATGGATATAAATATATAATATTGTACTTTTATACACTTTTATATATTAGCGTATGTACACAATATTGTACAACAAAACATATTTATATAATACTATAAGATATTAATTTTATTATATAAAGGTATTTTAGTTCAAGGTGTATATGTATATATATAGAGATAAAATGATATATAGGTAAATATAAAAGGGTAAGTATAGGGATATAAAAAGGTAGGGATAAGGGGGCAAAAGGAAAGAAAAAAGGAAGGAGTAAATATATATTTAAAGGTTTAGGAAAACAAGATTAGATAGTTATATATGTATATATTGGCATATATAATAACATAGTTAAAGAACAAAACAATAATACTTATGAAAAGATAATCGAATAAGTAAATCTTCAAAATGGAAAAACCAGAAGACAGGGAAGCACTAGTTGAAAATTCGAAAAAAGGATATAGAACTGGGAAGACAATAGAGAAACAGTAACGCATCATGAAGCAATGAAGGCGAAGGTAAGATATTGAAGTTAAAAACGCAAGTAAATTGGAAGAAGCGAAGATTAAAGCCATTGGATTATATTTTTGTATATTACTATATATAATGCTATAAATAATATTTTATAAATACAATATGAGTATATAAAAGGGTTAGAAGCGAAAGATAACTAAATCAATGGCACAAAATGATGGATGATTGGGTAGAAAGTAGAAAGATATAGTTTTAAATATAAATATAAGTAAGTAGAAATACGAAAAGGGTAAGATAAGAATAGGGAAACTGACAAAAGGAAAAAAGAATAGCATGAAGACTGGAAAACTATCCTACAAATAGAGCCCAGAGGGAACAAGAAAGGGTAAAAGTAAAAGTGCCTATTTTGGCTTGCGAAAATGCCTATTTCGCAATGTAAAATAGGCACTTTTGAAACACAAAAAGGGTATTCCTGGAAATGGATAGTATAGCGTATAAAACAGAAAAGGAACAAAACTGCAGGATTAAAGATATAGTAATACAAATAAATAAAGAAGTAAAAGAGGATTAAAACAAACAATTTGAGATGAAAAAACAATTATATTGATAAAGTAAAATGTACTAATATAAATATATAGAGACATATTATGGAAAGGGAATATAGGTGAGAATAAAACACAAAAAGATAGTTAGTTATTAAAACAAAAGGATATAAGGATATTTATATATAAAGAAAAGAACAATAAATAAAGCAATAGAAAGAGGGTAAAAAGGATAAGAATAGATGATAATATAAAGAACAAAAAAGATAAAGGATTAGATATATAAAAGAATAGAAAGATAATATTATGATTGTACTTTCATCAAATACAATCATAATATAGAGAAAGAAAGGAATAGATAAAAAAAGGAAGATGAAACGTTAAAGGTCGGACTTGGCCAATCCTCCCAGGGATGTTTCTTTATAAAGGGAAGGAAGGTCATGACCAGTTTGCTGCATGACACGCACTACCCTATCGAATGAAACGACATGACGGCCATCACTAAGGTTGGCATAAACCTGCGCATCCATGGCACGGGAGGCTGCAAACGCATTGCGTTCGATACAAGGTATCTGTACCAAACCACAAACAGGGTCGCATGTCATGCCTAAGTGATGCTCCAATCCCATCTCAGCCGCATACTCAATCTGTGAGGGAGTACCTCCATAAAGTTGGCAACCAGCAGCTGCTGCCATGGCACAGGCCACACCAACCTCACCCTGACAGCCCACCTCGGCACCAGAAATGGATGCATTCTGCTTGACTACATTACCAAAGATACCAGCTGTAGCAAGGGCATGTAGGATCTTTGTCTCATTATAACCCAAATCATGGTTAAGATAATAGAGTATGCCGGGGAGAACGCCACTAGCTCCACACGTGGGCGCAGTGACGATGGTGTTGCCAGAAGCATTCTCTTCGCTGACCGCCAAAGCATAACTAAAAATGAGGCCCTTGCCCTGAAGCTCGGGCTTATAACGCGATGTTTTAACGAAATAAGAGGGAGCTTTGCGTCGTAAGTTAAGCGGACCGGGAAGTCTGCCTTCATGATTAATGCCCCTGCGAACGGAAGCCTGCATGGTCATCCACACCTCATCCAGGAAGTCCCATATCTGCTTTCCCTCGCATAACTCAACGTATTCCCAGTAATCACGACCGTTTTTTTCGCACCAATCCAAAATCTGCGAGAGCGTATTCATCTCATAAACTTGTTTCGGTTTGAAGAAGTCGTCATCTCCTTTTCCCTCAGACAGAGCTCCCCCACCGATACTATACACAGTCCATTCATCTGATTGCTGGTCATGATCAGAAAAAGATATAAACTTCATCGCATTAGGATGAAAAGGCAGAAAAACCTTAGGTTTCCATATAATAGAGGTGGGGGCGATGCGCTGCAAAACCTCTGTGATGGCCACATCTGTCATGTGTCCCTTTCCGGTTGCAGCCAAACTACCATATAAAATCACCTGAAAATGATGAGCATGAGGATGCCGTGAAGCAAAAATCTTGGCAGCTTTCTCCGGTCCCATCGTATGACTGGAAGAAGGACCACGCCCTATTCTGAATATGCCTTTGATAGATTCCATTTTTAATAGAGTAAGGATAAATCAATATAATGTATGCAAAAATACAAAGGTTTTGTGAACCCTGCAAATAAAAAAAGAGAATATACTGGCGACAAAAAAGTGTAAAAAATTGCAAAGAAATGAAGTTTAAAAAGGAAAAAATGAGTATTTCAAAGAGAATAACCTAACTTTGCACAATACGAATAAATAAAAACCATATATCATGAAAATAGAAAAAAAACGAGAAAAAAGTTGGGAACATTTGAGATGGATGTGCTTGTTGACGCTTGTAATGATTTCGCTTGGCATCAAGTCACAAGAAACGTGGCAGAAAGAGTTTGCATGTCCACCAGCAAGATGGTGCAATCATGTCATCTACGGGGTTGGAAATGAAACTGAAAAGATGGTATGTCTGGACCTGGATTCTATCAAGGCGAGAGGTTTCAAAGCTGTTATGCTGGAGCCAGGATATAGGATGCCGCATAAATATCTGAGCGAAGGATACTTCAAAATGATGGCCAAAATAGTGAATGAGGCTAAGAAAAGAGGACTGAAAGTATGGATTATCGATGAAGGAAAATATCCCAGTGGGTTCGCAGGTGGCAAATTCAGCGAACTAAGACCAGATTTACGAATGAAGGCTTTAGTACCAACCATCGACTTGGAAGTGAATAACGGCGACAGCATTAGCGGTCTGGAAATTGGTGATAAAACGCTATCTGTAAGCGCTATAAGTCTAACAGATAGGAAAAACAAGATACTACAACCTGAGAAAGGGAAGATTCGATTTTACGCAGGAATGGCCGACTGGAAACTGAAAGGAATAGGATGGGACTATAGAACAAGCCAAACACGATGCGTGAACGACACAACAGGAGCTAAAACAACGAAAAACTCGCTGATGGACTACCTGAATCCTGAGGCTGTAAAGCAGTTTCTGAACTGGACACAAGAGGGTTATAAAAGGTATATAGGCAAGGAATTTGGAAAGACCGTATTGGGATTCAGGTGCGACGAGCCCGATTTCACCTATATACCGTATACAGATAGCATCGTGGGAAAATTTAAACAGCTAAAAGGTTATGACCCAACGCCATGGCTGGCCAGTCTGACCAGTGAGCAGAAAACATGGAAAGAAAGACTGTTCAAGGCCGATTTCTGGGATGTATGGAGCCGGCTATTTGCCAAAACATACTTCAAAGGGGAGAGTGAATGGTGCAAAAAGAATGGCATGGAGATGATAACGCATCTCAATAAAGACCATGACATGGCGGCATGCATCAGATGTGAAGGTGACCTTTTCAGGGATTTGAGTCAGGTGGAAATACCGGGTATTGATGCCATTTGGAATCAAATATGGCCCGACACCATAAATAACTATCCCAAATATGCGTCGTCTGTAAGTCACGTATGGGGTAAGCGAAGAGCTTTCAGCGAAAGTTTTGCGGCTTATTACAACTCCCCCACCCTACCAGAAGCTAAATATATACTTGATTATCAGATGATAAGAGGTATCAACTTCTTCGAATTCATGTTTTGGTCGTCAGGGTCCAAGCATCAGGGATGGCTGTCGCAACTTGGCATGAAGGGGCTCAACGAATATGCCAATAGGGCAACTTGGCTGATGCAACAAGGGAAACCGGGAGCCAGAGTAGCGGTTTATTACCCTGTTTCAACAATTTGGACAGGGAAAGAAAAGGTAGCCGAGGATGTGAAAACCATCGCCAATGAACTCATCAAGAATCAAATAGATTTTGATTATATAACAGACGATGCACTGAATGAGACTCTTACATTGAAAAACGGAAGACTCTTCAATCGCAGTCAACAGTATTATGAATCTGTAATCATACCCTCGACCTTATTCATTCAAAAAGATGCGTGGCATAAAATAGAAGAATTCAAGAAACAGGGAGGCAAGATTCTGTTCTGGGGAGATACGCCGCAATTTACAAACGGGAGATCTTTCGTAAACGATACAGAGCCAATTCATCTGCCAGACGATGCATATTATGAACCCGAATTAAAATTTACGGAGAATGTAAAAGCCGCCCTGCCGAGACAAGAAATCATATTGGTTAATGAAAAAGGACTTATTCCGGACACCAGACCGAGAAAAGCAGGAGAGCCGAAACGTGAGCCCATCAATCCGATGCGGGAGGTTTCGTATACGAGAAGGATAACCGACAAAGGTTGCATCGTAATGCTGATGAACGAAGGCAGAAGAAATCTGCAGTTCAGAGTGGGCATAGATGAGGTAGGAAAAGTCTATCTGATGAATGCGGAAACAGGTGAAAAAACATTGATAAGTAGTCAAGTTAAAGATGACATGACATGGATAGAAATGAAGATGGAACCGTGGCAAACGGATTTCCTATATATAGAAAGAGGTGAAAAGAAATGTCTCGCTTCGCAAAACAGGGCCATAGGCGATGGAGAAACCAACAACACCGAAGTATTACAACAAACTATCAACCATTTACAAGCTGAAGGTGGCGGTACATTGGTAATAGACAAAGGAAAGTATCTCACCGGAGCGCTGTTCTTTCCTAGGGGGGTGAACCTGCAAATCAACAAAGATGCAGAGATCATATCCTCGATGGAAGAGAATGATTTCAAGCCCATATCGACGAGGTTTGAAGGGATAGAGAGGTTATGGAAGCCAGCGTTACTGAACTTCAAGGATGGAAAAGACGTAAGGATAAGTGGTTGCGGAATCGTTGAAGGACAGGGAGTTAAGTGGAAAAGCAGATCTTTCTACCCATCAGGAAGGCCCAGACTAATCTGCCTAATGGGCTGTGAGGGAGGACAGATAGAAGGAATCAAACTGCGTAATCAAGCTTCATGGGGCCTGCATGTACTATATAGCCGTGATATAAGAATCAAAGGACTGGACATTCAAGCCGAACACAGCATTCCAAGTAGCGATGGCATCGACATAGACAGTTCGAAAGGCATAGTGATAAGCGGATGCAGAATAGAGTGCAACGATGATTGCATCAGTATAAAAAGCGGTAAGAACGTTGAAGGACGCCTGCTACACCTGCCATCAAGTGATATTCACGTCAGCAAATGCACCTTCGCCTACGGCCATAGTGGTGTTGCCATGGGCAGCGAAGTATCAGGCGACATCTATAACATCCTCATAGACAGTTGTATAGCCATGGAAGGCAACGAGCATCTCATCAGGTTTAAGTCGCAGCCAAGCCGCGGTGGGGTGATAGAAAACGTTACCTTCAGAGACATCAAGGTGCAAAACGCATCCAATATCTTTGATGTCATCATGAGATGGAGAATGGTAGGAAAGCAGGAAGAAAAGGCTCCTGAGCTGACAAAACTAAGAAACATCCTGATTGAAAGGGTAAACGGAGCGTGTCGATCAATGGGACGTATAGAGGGAGACCCAGACAGTCCCATCGAAGGAATGACGATAAAAGACTGCCATTTAGACTCTCAAACCCAACTGATTATCAAGAATGCCACGATAAGAAAAATACATTGCAACTTCTAACAGGCTTCTAAGCTAGTCCATCCTCCATGAAATTAGGATGGAGTAAGGGCAAAGCAGACAGATGAGACAAAAAGCATAATGTAAAAGAATTACACAAGAGATAAATCAGTAAGAATATTACTGTATATCCAGCAGACTACAATAGAAAAACAAGAATATAAAGGCATGAAGACTAAAAAGCATTTCACATAGGAAGAAAGGGCGCATAAGGAATTATACTTTACATAATTTTGTCGCTCTATTGGATAACTTATTGTAGTATAATGAGATAAGAAAGAGCATTAAATCTCCCTATTTGTCGGAGTTAGAGAGAATAAATGAAAATAACATCTTACTTATTTGTCGCACAAAAAGCATGAAGGACGAAAAAGTAAGATGTTACTTTTTTGTCGCCAAACAAAGAAGATGACAAACTGGAGAACCTACTATTTTGTCGCCGAAATAAGCAAATGGTCAAATAAAAAACAAGTTACTAATTTGTCGCAACAAGGGTTTTAGCCTTTAGGAAAGATGCTCCTAATTCGTCGCAGCATGGATTTTAGCTATCAGGAAAGATGTTCCCAATTCGTCGCAGTAAGGGTTTAAGTCGGTAGAAAATATGTTCCCAATTCGTCGCAAGCACAATATGGCTAAACAAGAAGAATATCCCTGTAGATGGAAGAACAACAGCTAGTCCATCGACAAATAGGGAACATTCAGTCAAAACATAGCAAAAATGAAGCTGAAAAAGAGTGTTTTATATATAGTTATAATAATATACGTCTTTATATAATACAATAAAGTCAAGAAATAAAGGCTATTTCGAGAGATGAAAGATACTAGAGGAGGGTAAAAAAGGGCGAATGAATGAATAGGATATATCAATAAAACGAGGCCAGAAGATAACTGAGAACAATCAGGAAACAAAAGAATGGCCGCGTTGGAATAGGAACAAAAGGCCTCGAAGGGGCGGTAAAAAGAGGACAAGGGGAGAGAAAATAAGGAAATAAATATTTATTACAAAAGACAAGATGAACGGTAATTGAACCCTATCTTAAGAGTGGGATAATAAGTAAATATATACTTACTAATACACTATAAATCAAAACATTAGAAGAGAAAATAGGTTTGAGAGACAAATAGGGAACAAATTTAAGCATGAAATTTTACATTTTTTTGTCGTAGAACAAATCTATACAGCCCTTGAACAATATAATTTATTTTGTAAAAAGGTGATTATGGGACAAAAAAGGGATAATGATGACGCTCTCAAAAGAATGAAGTCTAAGAAGGAGGAAAGACAGGTTGAGGAAAGCAAACCAACGAGCAAGGCGCTGAAAATCAAAGAAAAGCAGGATTGGACAGTCAACCTAGGCGGAACAAGGGACAATAAAAGGAAAACGAAACAACGGGCGCAGAACGTTGAAGAAAGACGGTAGATGGCGTAAAACTGTGTGGAACCGGAGCGTTATCAAAATCAAAAGAATAAAATAATAATAAGAAAAAACTTCTCAAAGACTTGATTATTCTTTTGTTTAAATCCTTTATATAGATTAATAGGGCACTGTAAGTTTCTCACTACCAACCTATTTCGAAGATTATCTCCGACAAATTTGTAAGTTATCTCCGACAAATTAGTAAGCTGCCTTCGACATTTTAGTAGGTTGTCTTCGACAAATTAGTAACCTTTTTCATTCATCTGCGACTTATTAGTAGGTTGTCTTCGACATATAGGGAAACTCTTTAGCTTCTTTAAGATATTCCTTTACAATATCAACACCTTCATGATGATAATCTGTCTTCTTCATTCTTATTTCTTATTTTATTGATTCTTGTATGCTTATACAACGAATTGTAAATCAGTTATTTATACTTTTCTGCGACAAATAGGGAATTATAAATTTGTCATGCCCTACTTTTCTGCGACAAATAGGTAGCATGTGCAACTTTCTTTACATCTATCTTGTAGCAGCATTCCTCGACCGTTTGTTCTTCTTAGCGCAGGTCCTGTCTGGCGTATGCAACATGATGATAGCTCCCCTACCCTACTCTTTCAACGAGCATCGTCCGCTTTTGTTGTATGACGCTCTATATTTTATCACCGTACAGCACTCTTCTTCTTCAACAAGATCCCTTTTTGCTCCTTCTCCAGCATGCTATTGCGTTTTAAGCACGTTCTCCTTGTTTTACCAGTCTACTCCTGCCATCTTTAAAAATAGGCATTCTTACGCTTCAAAATAGGCACTTTTACAAGGCAAAATAGGCATTCTTGCATCGTAAAAACGGTGCTTTTGCATAGCCGTGCGTTCTTCCTTGTTTCGTTGTTCCGCCATAAGCGGTCTACCATGTAGTCTACATCGTTATTCATAACCCTTGTTTTTATCCTTTCAAACTAATATCTTAATCACTTATTATGTCTTTAGATAAAGACGTATATACTAATACTATTATATAAACCCTGTGTTTAAGCCTATTAAAACCCTTATTTCCACCTTCCTGTCTCCTTATTTTTGATGTACTTAATCTTTTATATAAAAACCCAATAATTTTTTTGCTTGTAGATACAATTAAAAATATAAAAATGCGTTATACTATAAACTACATATATATAATAGGAACGATGAAGAATAGGAAAATTGTTTTCGCGAACCAGAAGGGTGGGGTAGGGAAGTCTACTTTGTGCATTCTGTTTGCGAACTATTTGGCTTTCAAGAAGAAGAATGTTTGTATCATCGATACCGACTTGCAGAAATCCATTCTCATGCAGCGCCGGAAGGATGCCCAGATCTTTGACGATCGCGAAGAGCCTTATACCATTCAGAACTTTGATGTTACCAAGCCCGAGATGATGCTCAAGCTCATGGAGTCGGCTTCTGAGGTGGATGGCTATGTGCTTTTCGACTCTCCTGGAAACGTAAGTGAGGATGGTTTGGCTCCTATGTTTATCAAAGCCGACTATATTATTTGCCCTTACGAGTATGAGGAGAAGACGCTTGACTCAACGGGAACCTTCATTCAGGTGCTCACTGCGTTGAGAGAGCAGAACAAAGACATGAATGCCCAGGTGTTTTTTGTACCCAATCGTATTGACTCGCGTATCGGTACAGCTGATGAACTGCGGATGTGGAAAGAGACAGACGAGATTTTCAAGAAGCTCGGAGTGGTGACACCGCGCATTGCCTCGCGTGCTACCCTGAAGCGTATCAATACTTATGAAATCCTGGCACCCCAGCGTGACGCGGTGGAAGACTGCTTCGATTACATCTTACATAAAATGAAATAACTTTTATAATCCTTTTATAACAACATAAATATGCCAACAAAGAAGAAGACAAGCGTCGTTCTCCCCGGCAGTATTGCCGATTTGGTTAACACCGTACAGAAGGGAGTGAAGACAGACGCGGCAGAGGTCAGCCCCCAACCTAAGCAAGTTACCGCTCCAACGGAGAGCAACAACCAAGCCACCAATCGTGAGTATCAGGCCCTAAAGAATGCCGGCGTAGACAGCTGGAACACCTTTATAGAGTTAGCGCGCGACTATAAGAAGCGCGACGGCCGCCTTGCCACGGTGTATATAGACTCAGATTTGAAGAAAGTGCTCGATCGTTTGAAGAGCGCCAGCAATGTTAAGCTGCCCGCAACAGCCATTCTTTCAAGCATCGTAGCCCGTTTCTTGTTCGAGCACGAGGATGAAATTAAGAAGCTGATATATAGTCAAGACATTTTTTAATCAATATTTTTAGTAGCCTTCTTGCATCTAATGAGATTGCAAGAAGGCCTACTTTTTTATATATTTCGTTACGTTTTTACTTTTAAATATATTTATATAAAGTTATAAAATCATCTCTATTATATTCTGTGAAGCATTATATAAGCGTATAATATGCCTTTCTTGAAATATATAAACGCATATATCCTAACCTAAATATATATTCATCTAAAACGTAAAAACAACTTTTCTGAAGGATGAATTCATTGCTTTGATTTGTCAAGATATATATTCTTCCCATTCAAAGAGAATGTTTTGGGCCTTTTACGATTTCTTACTGGAATGCTAGGATTTATTGTTTATAATTCTTATATTTGCGCTATGAAGAAACTATTTACTTTTGGCGCAGCTTTGTTATATGGACTGGCGGTATATGCTCAGCACACCTTCACGGCGGTTAACTATGTAGACGACGTGCATGAAGGCGCCACATTGTTGGTTACCTATCGGCAAGGCAAGAATTATCAAGCCTTTCAGGGCGCGGCGTTCGATGCTGCTTTGTCAGACAGTATTTGGCTTTATGACACGGGAGGCGTAACATCTAACACATTAGATGACAGCTTCTTGCAGTCGTGTCACACCCTTCTTCTGAGTAAGAAAGAGGGCAAATGGTACTTGCAAGACACACGCAGCAACCGCTATTTGGGTGAGATTGTGCAGTTGCCGGCGGGTGGCAGCTCTACATTATACACGCTTATATCGGCCACAACGCAGCCTACGGCACACTCAGCTGTGAGTTTTGAGCGCTCAGAGGGTTCATTATATGTCAAGATAGGCAGCAAATACCTTCTTTTCAGCACCAATGTTCACCGTTATCATCTACGTTCCAAGAAGAGTGAATACAACTATTATCCTGTCGCTCTCTATGAAGTGGGTGACGCGTCTACATCCGTGCGCACCGTAGAGCGCACAGAAAAAGCCTCACGCCCTGATGTTTTCACATTGCAGGGAGTAAGGCTTCATACAGATGTAACGTCCTTGCCGAAAGGCATTTACATTGTGAATGGCGCGAAAAAGGTTATTCGCTGAACGCCAACCAGTTAGATACGATGGCTCGTCCATCCGGTGTGAGCACGCTCTCTGGGTGGAATTGTATGCCATGAATGTCGTATTCCTTATGTTTGAGAGCCATTATCTGTCCCTCATCGCTCTGCGCTGTTATTTCCAAACAATCTGGAAAGTCCTCTTTAGAGACCACCCAAGAGTGGTATCTGCCCATAAGAAACCTCTCCGGCAGCCCTTTAAAGATGTAATCATTGCCCAACTGCGACCCTTCAGTGGCCACCCCATGAAACACATCATCCAGGTTTTCGAGCTTGGCACCAAACACTTCGCCTATGGCTTGATGCCCCAGGCAAACGCCAAGCATAGGCTTCTTGCCGGCGTAATAGCGTATCACGTCGAGCAGTTTGCCTGCTTCCGATGGAATGCCGGGCCCCGGTGAGAGAATGATTTTCTCGGTATCGGCCAAGTCATTCATCTCAAATTGGTCGTTTCGGTACACCTTTACCTCTGCTCCCAGCTCTTTCACAAGGTGCGCCAAGTTGTAAGTAAAAGAGTCATAATTGTCTATTATGCTGATTTTCATAATGTTTCTGCGATGTTTATAGCTTTTACCAATGCTCCTAATTTGTCGTTACTCTCTCTCAGTTCATAGCTGTCGCTGCTCTTGGCCACTACACCTGAGCCTGCCTGAAACCACAGTTCGTTGTTTCGGCTGATGAATGTACGGATGACGATGGCCTGGTTCAGGTCGCCATTCAGGGCTATGAAGCCGATGCATCCGCCATAGGCTCCCCTGTTGTGAGGCTCCAGTTCGGAGATGATCTGCATGGCCCTTACCTTTGGCGCACCCGATAATGTACCGGCGGGAAAGGTATCTACGAAGGCGTGAATACGCCTGAAGACGTGGCTTCTACGGCTTTCCGCTTCCTCGTCGCCATCGTCTAGCGTGCCGCTCACCCGGCTCACCAGGTGTATGACGTGGCTATAGAACTGCATATCCTTATAGAAATCCACCTTCACATCATGGCAGTTACGGCTCAAGTCGTTCCTTGCCAGGTCTACGAGCATCACATGTTCAGCGTTTTCCTTAGGGTCGTTCCTCAAGAAATCGGCGTTTTTGCGGTCCTGTTCCTTGTCTCCCGTCCTTCGCGTTGTGCCTGCAATGGGATCGATGTAAGCCTTCTTACCCTCTATCCTGCAGTGCGTTTCGGGCGAAGAGCCGAATATTCTGAAGCCCCCGAAGTCGAAATAGAAGAGATAAGGGCTTGGGTTGATGCTTCTGAGTGCCCTGTAGAGCTTCAGATCGTCGCCCTCATATTGCTGCACAAAGCGTCTTGACACCACAATCTGGAACACGTCGCCCCTCTTGCAGTGGGCTACGCAACGCCTGATATTGGCTTTATGCTCATCGTCGGTCAGCGTAGAGCGGCACTGTCCCACCGGTTTGAAGCCATACGACTTGATGTCTTCGCGGTTGATAGCCTTCTCCAGCGTTGCCAATCGCTCCTCTGCTGAGCCATCAGAGTCTAGTGTGACGAGCTCCATAGTATTGTTGAAGTGGTCGAACACGATAATATCCCTATACATTATATATAATATGTCGGGCGCGTCGTTAGCCTTCATGGTGGTATCTTTCACGTTGATGTCTTCAAAATACTTCACGGCGTTGAACGAAGTATATCCGTATAGCCCGGCATATTGAGCGCCTTTTCCCTCCACATGCAGGCTGCAAATGAAGTCGGTGATGGCGTTTGCCACAGCCTCCTTGGCTTTTCCTTTCTGCTTACTGTCTATTTTTCTTCTTTCCACCTTCCCGTTTGGCAGTGTGGTGATGACTTCACCGTGGCTCACCGCAATGCTTGCTATGGGGCAGATGCCTATAAACGATCGGCTGTTGTCATGTCCATGATAGTCAGAACTTTCCATCAGGGCGCTCTGAGTGTACAAGTCGCGCAGCCGCATATACACCGCCACGGGCGTATATAGGTCGGCCAGGATGCGCTTATATGCCGTTTTGTAATTAAAAGTTTCCATATTCACGTGCCATTTTCTTGTTCTTTAAATATGTTTCCACATCTTTGTCGCCCCTTCCGCTCACTGTCAGCACCACGATGTCGTTGGGCTTGAACGTCATTTTTTTCAGGGCTGCCACGGCGTGAGCACTCTCTATGGCGGGTATGATGCCCTCCGTGCGTGTCAGTTCATATCCGGCGTAGATGGCTTCATCGTCGTTGATGGCCAGCACCTTCTCCCTTCCGCATTTCGCCAGATAGGCGTGCATGGGTCCGATGCCCGGATAATCGAGTCCGGCCGATATGGTGAAAGCCTCTTTTATCTGCCCGTCGGCATCCTGCATCACCAGTGTCCGCGCTCCGTGAATAATGCCTTCGGTGCCGCAATGTATGGTGGCTGCGGTGTAGTCGGTGTCTATTCCGTGTCCGCCTGCCTCTGCCAGCACAATCTTCACGCGGTCATCGTCTACGAAGTGATATATTGTTCCGGCGGCATTGCTGCCCCCTCCCACGCAGGCTACGAGATAATCGGGATAGTCTCTGCCCGTTTTCTCCTTCAGTTGCCACTTAATCTCCTCAGATATAACGCTTTGCAGCCTTGCCACAATATCTGGGTAGGGGTGTGGCCCCATGGTAGAGCCCACGATGTAGAACGTTTCTTGCGGGTGGCAGCACCAGTCTCTGATAGCCTCGGAGCACGCGTCGCTGAGCGTCATGTTGCCCGTTGTGACGGGATGCACCTTAGCTCCCAGCATCTTCATGCGCTCCACGTTGGTGTGTTGCCTCTCTACGTCGGTCTTACCCATAAACACTTCGCACTCCATATCCATCAGCGCGCACACCGTAGCCGTAGCAACGCCGTGCTGTCCGGCGCCCGTCTCGCACGTGATACGCGTCTTACCCATCTTCTTGGCCATGAGTATTTGTCCCACGGTGTTGTTTATTTTATGAGCTCCCGTGTGGTTCAGGTCCTCCCTTTTCAGGTATAATCGGCACCCATATCGCTCGCTCATGCGTTTGGCATAATATAGTGGTGAGGGCCTTCCCACATAGTCTGTGAGCAGTTGATGATATTCTTTCTGAAAATCATCGCTCTGCAAGATGGGCATATAGGCGTCTTGCAAGTCGTGCACGCACTTATATAGTATTTCAGGGACGTAAGCTCCGCCAAATTCCCCGAAGAATCCCTCGCTGTCTACTTTTATTCTGTTCATTTTGCGTTAGTGTTTTAAAGCGTCATACAGTTGGTTGATGGCCTCGTTAGCGTCGCCCGTGTCGTGCAAGAGCGTCACAAACTTCGACCCTATGATGGCACCTGAGGCGTTTTGTTGCGCGCTTTGCAGTGTCTGCCGGTTGCTTATGCCGAATCCTATCATGCGTGGGTTGCGCAGGTTCATGGCATTGATGCGCCTGAAGTAAGCCTGCTTGGCATCGCCGAAGTTGCTTTGAGCCCCTGTGATGCCCGCGCTCGACACCATATATATAAATCCGTCGGTGTTGTTATCTATGAAGCGTATGCGCTCATCGCTTGTTTCGGGCGTTATCATCATGATGACGCGCAGGTCAAAGCGGTCGGCCAGCGGCTTCACTGTCTGCATATAGTCTTTGAAAGGCAGGTCGGGAATAATCACTCCGCTCACTCCGGCCTCCACGCAGCTGGCGAAGAAGCGCTCCATACCATAGTGCATGAATACGTTCAGGTAGCCCATGAGGATGAGCGGCAGGCTCACCTGGCCCTTGATGTCGCGCAGCTGGCTGAGCAGCAGGCTGAGCGTCATGCCATTATGCAGTGCTCTGGTGGCCGCGCTCTGTATCACCGGTCCGTCGGCCAGGGGGTCGCTGAAGGGCACGCCCACCTCTATCATGTCTATGCCCCGCTTTTCCAGCGTCTTAATGACATCTGCCGTGCCCTCTTTGGTGGGGTCGCCGGCGCAGAAATAGAGCGACAGCAGCTTTCTGTTGCCGGCCTCCTTGAACAGCTTGTTTATCTTATTCATTGTGTGATGTTTTGCTATTGATGTGTTGTTGTATTGCTTTTTCAGAAGTGGGTGGGGTGGGGGTGCCCTATAAGCCCGCTTCTGGTGTTTTGCAAAAGGGGCCTTTTTGCTGTGCAAAAGTGCCTGTTTTGGCTTGCAAAAGTGCCTATTTTAGAACGCAAAAAGGGCACTTTTGGTTTTGCTTCCGGCCGTTGTTGCCGTGCCAAGCCCCTTATCGGAGCTTGCTGATAAACTCCTTCAGCTTGGCAACGTCCTTTATAGCAGGCTCTTTCTCAAACTGCGAGTTGATGTCGATGCCCAGAAATTGCGGGTGCCTGATGGCCTTTATAGCCTCTGCGTCGTCGGGCCCTATGCCTCCGGAGAGCAGGAAGGGCAGCGTGCCGTGATAGTTGTCGAGCAGCGCCCAGTTGAATTTTCGTCCGCTTCCTCCGCCTTGTGCCGTTTTGTTATCAAAGAGCAGATAGTCGGCATGGCCCTCATAGGGCTTCCAACGTTCCATGTCGGCCGCGTCGCTGATGGGCAGTGCCTTCATGATTTTGATGTCTTTGCAGATGTCGGGCACCAGTGTGCGTCGCAAATTGTCTATCATGACAGGACTCTCATCGCCATGCAGTTGCACGATGTCAAGCTTGAAGTTCACCACCCGTGTGATGATGGTTTGCGGCATCTCATCTTTAAACACTCCCACACGCTTGATGTTCTGCTGAGCTTTCAGCGTGTCGTGCCCCTGTTTGTCTATATAAGCAGAGAAGTCGGGGATGATACCGGCCAGTGAAGTGATTTGACTCACATAGCGTGGACTGTTCTCTACGAAGATGAAACCCATCCAGTTGATGTCCAACTGGCATACCTCGCGAATGTTAAGGGCATCGCGCATACCGCACACTTTGATAATCATAGTTGGTTGATAAAAAGGTTTAGTGCCTTGCCGGGGCTTTCTTGGCTCATGAAGTGCTCGCCTATGAGGAAGCCGTTGAAGCCTTCGGCTCTGAGCCGTCTCACTGTCTCAGGGTTTGAGATGCCGCTCTCGCTCACCTTCACCGCCTCTTTGGGCAACTGCGCACCCAGCTTGAAGGAGTTTTGCATGTTGGTGATGAACGTTCCCAAGTTGCGGTTGTTGATGCCGCACACGTCTGGTTGCAGGCTGGCGTAGCTCAGTTCGTCTTCATCGTGCATCTCCAAGAGCACCTCCAGTTGCAGGTTGTGCGCCATGCTGATGAGCTCTTGACAGTAGCCGTAGTCTAGTACCGCGGCAATGAGCAGTACACATGACGCGCCCGCTATCCTGGCCAGGAGGAGCTGCGAGGGGTCGATGATGAAGTTCTTATATAGTATAGGAATGGTAACACCCGTTGCGCGTGCCTGCTGTATAAACTCGTCGTAGCCTCCAAAGTAGTCTTTGTCTGTGAGAATGCTGATGGCTGCCGCTCCGTTCTGCTGATAGCTGAGGGGTATCTCGCCAGCCTTGCCCTCTTGCTTTATCCATCCTTTCGACGGACTCTTGCGTTTAAACTCGGCTATGATGCCCGTAGGCGAGCTGAGCAGAGCCTGCCTGAAAGAGGGTAGGGCGTGCCCCTTGTCTCTGCGAATGGCATCCTCAGCCTGCCGCTCCAGCAGGCCGGAGGGGTAGAAGTGGTGATACTGTGCCACCTCTTCGCGCTTATGTGCTACTATTTCGTCTAATATATCTCTCATGTGATGCAAAGTTAATGAAAAAATTGCGTTTGCCCAACAACCTATTATTATTTCAGGGGGCAGGCCTTGTCAGGAGTTGTATTCAACAAACTTTTTGAATGTAGCCAGCGCCTTGCCGCTGTCTATCGACTCGCGGGCAATGTCTATGCATTCTTCTATGCTCTTCTTGCCTTTCTCCAGCACCTGTATGCCGAAGGCAGCGTTGGCAAGTACGATGTTCTTTTGGGCGGGCAGGGCTCTGTTTTCAAGCACGGCGTCGAATATGTCGGCCGCTTCCTGCTCTGTGGCGCCTGCCACCAGCTCTTCGGGTTTGGCCGTTTCAAAGCCCAGGTCGGCGGGGCTGAACACCTTCTCGTAGGTGTTTGTGGTTACCTTGAAGTCGCCGGTGAGCGATATTTCGTCATATCCGTCTATGCTGTTCACTATGCCGAAGTCGATGCCTATGCGCCTGTAAACCTGGTTGTAGAGCCTCATTTGGTTGAGATTGGCCACACCCAGCAGCTGACAAGTGGGCTGCGAGGGATTGACGATGGGGCCAAGCAGATTGAAAACTGTGGGGAAGGCGAGTGCCTTGCGTATGGGTCCGACAAACTTCATGGCCTTTGCGAAGAGCTGTGCGTGCAGGTAGACGATGCCCACCTCGTTGATGCAGCGGTTCAGCTTGTCGATGTCGTCGGTGAAAACCACGCCGTGCTGCTTGATGACATTCGATGCTCCCGATGTTGATGTAGCCGCGTAGTTGCCGTGTTTGGCCACCTTATATCCTGCTCCGGCAATGACAAAGCACGATGTTGTGCTGATGTTGAAGGTGTTTTTCCGGTCGCCTCCGGTGCCCACCACGTCTATGTATCGCTCGCAATCCAGCGGCACGGGCACTCCGGTTTCCAGTATGCCGTCTCTGAAGCCCAGCAGCTCGTCTACCGAAACGCCTCTCATTTGCAGTGCTGTGAGCATGGCTGAGATTTGTTCTTCGGGAAACTCGTTCCTCGTAATGCCAATCAGTATGGCCTTTGTCTGCTCGCGTGTCAGCTCTTCGTGGTTGAGCAGCTGGTTTAAAACCTGTTTCATCTCCATATTATCGTCCTTTCTCGTTAGTTGTTCTTGATATGCAAAAAGGCCTGTCGTAAGTACGGCAGGCCTTTGTGTATGGGTTTTCATTTATCTACACGGCTGTGTTGCTCACGACTTTCGCAATCTTGAGTAACGCCACCACCATGCTGTAAATGAATAATTCGTCATGTTTTACTTGTTTTATTTATTCTGTTGCAAAAGTAATTATTTTGTTTTTCTTGTGCAACTTTTTCTTTCTTTTTTCTTGTGTTTTTCTTCTTTTTGTGATAAAATATCAAGTAAGTAGCCCTCTTGCTAGCTTTCTACATTATTATATATAGAGAGTCATGGGGAAGGGCTGGCCTTGCTATAGTGAGATGAGGCGTTGAGATGCAGGCTTATTAACTAAAATTATTGTCTACAGTATATAATAAAAGACTGAGAAGTTGCGTTTTATGTTTGTATATTAATGATTAACTTGTTGTTGCCTATGAAGAATTTTACACAAGAAGAGACTCTCCCGTCAGAGTACACGCTAAGTGTTATCAGGCAAATTGCTTATGCTTATCGTAAGTTCAAAATGAGCAATGGCATTAAAAGTCTTTACCTGAACTGATGAGAAAACCTTTAGTTTCGCCATCTTTGCTTGCAGCCGACTTTCTGAATCTGCAAGATGAGGTGGAAATGATAAACCGCAGTGAGGCCGACTGGCTGCATCTGGATGTGATGGATGGCGTTTTTGTGCCTAACATATCGTTTGGCTTCCCCGTTCTGAAGGCCGTATCGCAGGTTTGTCAAAAGCCTCTCGACGTGCATTTCATGATTACCCATCCTGAGCAATACATACATCAGACGGCTGATGTAGGCGCCATGATGATGAATGTGCACTATGAGGCTTGCACACATCTGCATCGTACGATACAAGAGATACATGCCGCGGGCATGAAGGCAGGCGTTACGCTCAATCCGTCTACGCCGGTTTGCATGTTGGAGGATATAGTTGGTGATGTGGATATGGTGCTCTTGATGAGCGTTAACCCCGGTTTCGGCGGCCAGAAGTTTATAGAAAACACCATCGCCAAGGTGAGACGGCTGCGCGAGCTGCTCCGGTCTTCCGGCTCAAAGGCCCTCATAGAGGTAGACGGAGGCGTGCAGGCAGAGACGGCTCCCCGCTTGGTGAAAGCCGGAGTGGATGTTCTGGTGAGCGGAAGTTACGTCTTCAAGTCGGTTGATCCACTCTCCACCATTCATGCTCTCAAGATGCTCAGTGGCCCGCAAACAGGCGAATGTTAGGCCAGCTGCAGCTGTATGTTGTGCTCCTTGGCCATTCTTCGCAGGTTGAGGAGCGCATATCTCATGCGTCCCAGGCTGGTGTTGATGCTCACGCCCGTGGCTTCGGCTATCTCCTTAAACGATAACTCCTGATAGAAACGCATGAAGACCACTTCGCGTTGCGTGGTGGGCAGTTGGTTCATCATCTTCTTTACGTCGTGAAGCACCTGCATATTGATGAACTGATTTTCTATTCCGCTGTCGGTAAAGTCGTTATGGCTGATGTTGGAAAGGTCGTTATCTTTGGCTGCATCCACAATTTTTTCACTCTTCTGGTTGCGATACCAGTCCATGATGGCATTATGGGCGATGCGCATCACCCATGCGCCGAACTTTCCGTTAGGCGTATAGTTGCCCTCCTGGAGCTTAATGATAACCTTCACGAAAGTGTCTTGGAATATATCATTAGCAACATCTCGGTCTCTAACCACAAATAGTATGTACGAGAAGAGCTTTTGCTGGTTGCGTGACAAGAGCAAGTCGAATGCGTGGTTGCAGCCGTCTACGTATGCCATGGCCAACTCTTCATCGGTCATCTCACTTAGTTTTTTCATCATCGCTCGTCTAATTGATTCCTAAGTAATGTTGCTTCGATAGGCAATTTTTTTGTGTTTGATGAGTTATTATTTATCTTTTTACATTGCAAAATTACCTACTTTTCCTTTTTTGAGCAAATTTTTAACACATTAATTTTATTTTATCGGGTTTTTATTTCATTTGTATATCCAGAACGTTTTGCCTATGTCCTTCATGCCGTATATGCCCAGATAGGTTGTGCGATAGCCATATACGAGTATCTTTCGGTGTAATAATTCAGGGTGATCCACCAGGTTCAGTTGTTTGCGTATGTCGGTATTCGACTTCAGTTGTATGCTCATCAGGTGGTCGGGCCGCCTTTCTGTTTTCTTATCTGCAAGGAGCAGGGCTTGGTTATTGTTAAAAGGCGGTTCAAACTCAGCATATTTCAGACTCTTGGTGCACGATGCCACGATGTAACCACGAACATACGTGCCCGACAAATTCTCTGCGTTGAGAAACTGCTCAACGCTTAGCGTGTCCTTTTCTGAGCCTTTTGAGCCTTTGTCATTGCCATCTTCAACGTTCGGATCGATGATGGGCGTGGTGTGGTCTTGGTAGGTTGTGTCTTCCGGATAGTCGGTGAAGTTGGTTGTGTCGGTGCTGCTTCCTCCTGTTCCGCCATTGTCTTGCTGGTCAGAATCTCCGTCATAGTCACCCTCTATGATGTGTGTGTCGTCTTTTTTGATGCTTTCTTCGTCGTCGTAAGCAGCTTTTTCACATGCTGCCAACATGCCTAATGACAGAGCGAACAAGATGATTTTCAGGGCGGAAAAAGGTTTCATAATCTTCCAGGTTAGTTTGTTGTAAGTGATAAGTGACGTTTTCGTCTTGCGAAATACGCCTTGTGGTATTCGGTTTGTGGGGTCTCCGGGCGTCGTTATTTCCTCTTTCTGAAGAGGCTGAACTGCTTTCCGCCGCCCAATTTGCGGTATAGCTTCCATCCAAGTATGGCTCCATCCAGTATGCCGGCGCCTGTAGAGAGCATTCCTGAGAGCCGTTTGGTGGGTGTGGCAGCTTTCTTAGGCGCATGGAAAAGGTCGTTCCACAGCTTGCTCATCTTGTTGTTGTCTTTGGCAATGGCGGTAAGCAACTGAGCCTTACGCAGCCTTATTTCGTTCAAGTTGCGGTAGTTTACTTCGTCGGGGAGTTGATTGTTTGTTGCTGTCATGGTTATTTTGACAAAAGAATACCTGTTAGTAAGTGCACCAAAGGCCTTTCTATGAGCCTGTGCCTGCACAAGATAAAGACTATAAGCAATAAGATGTAGATTCCTGCAACGGTGCAATAGGCCCCCGTCTCACCCATCATTGGCTTTAAGAAGGCAGCCAGGGCAAACGACAGAAAGACAAAGCAGATGACGATAAGCAGGAGGCTGAGGCATGCCACAGTGATGGCTGTCACCAATCGCACAACCTTTTCTATTACATCGAGCTTCACATATTCTTGCTGAAGCCCGATGTAATGCTTAAAAACCTCTAGCAGTTGCGCTATTGTCTCAACATTATTGTCGTTGGAGAACATGGGCAATTACTCTTCTGGTGATGCTTCTTTGATGTCGTCTACGAAGTCGTCCATCTCCTTGCGCGACAATTTCAAGTCATGTTTCTTGCAGAAATCTTCTACAGCATCTGCTATTTTCGTACGTGTGTCGGCACCTTTTTCCGGTGCTAAGAGCAGTCCTATTGCGGTTCCGGCGATTGCACCGCCCAGGAAAGCGCCAATATAACCTAATGTCTTCATAATTGTGATGTTTTAAAAATGATATTTCCTTATTATCCACAGCGCCAGACAGATGGGTGACGCTCATGGTTTTATACATCGCAAATATATGAAAAGTTTTACGAAAGTGTTACTTCTTGCCCCCTATTTTATGTTAAAAAAGTTGTAAATCCTTTATTTAACAAACTTTATGCGCTGTTTTATTCCTATTTCGAATGATATTTCGTACCTTCGCAAAATAAATCGAAGGTTAAGTTTATTCATATTTTAATTGATAATATCACTATGAAGAAGTTCATGTTGACAGGTGCTGTGCTTTGCGTTGCATTGGCTTTCAACAGCTGCGGCACAAAAGAGAGCGCTTTTAAGAAGATGTATGAGAAGGCTAAGACGGAAGAACAAACCGGATATAACGCAACAGATACACAGACAGCCAATGATACTCCCGTTGTGGCACCCCTTGAGGAGAAGCCCGCAAACGAGACAAACGTTGTGGATAATTACGACAATGTGAGCGTAAGACAGGAGAATGTGTCAGTTGTTGACGGCTCAGGCCTTCAGGCTTACAGCGTGGTTGTAGGCTCATTCAGCGTGAAAGCCAACGCACAGGGCTTGCAGCAGCGCCTGAAGAGTGCCGGTTATAACGCGCAGCTGGCTTATAATTCAGACCGTAACATGTATCGTGTTGTGGCAACAACGTCATCCGACAAGGGTGAGGCAGCCCGCAGCCGCAATCAGCTACGTGCTCAGTATCCTGACGCTTGGTTGCTTTACACCAAGTAAATGGCGCGCATACTGGCTATAGATTACGGGCGCAAGCGTACCGGACTGGCTGTTACCGATCCACTGAATATTATTGCCAGTGGATTGAAAACCGTTTCCACAGCTGATTTGTTCCAATTCCTCACAGACTATACAGCCCGTGAGGAAGTGGAACAAATTGTTATTGGCAAGCCCACACAGCCCAATGGCGCGCCCAGCGAGAACCTTCGCCGCGTAGAACAATTCGTTAACCGATGGCGGAAAGCCGTTCCGACAATCCCCATTGTCTATTATGACGAGCGGTTTACGTCGGTTCTGGCCCATCAAACCATTCTCGCTGCCGGTGTAAAGAAGAAGGAGAGAAGAGAAAATAAAGGCCTTGTAGATGAGGTTAGTGCCACTATCCTGCTGCAGGACTTTATGAAGGCAAATCATTTATAACGCGATATGACATTACCAATATATGTTTACGGACAACCGGTGCTCAGAAAGGTAGCTCAAGACATACCTACCGATTATCCGGGATTGAAAGAACTGATACAGAACATGTTTGAAACCAACACGGCAAGTGACGGCGTTGGTTTGGCAGCTCCTCAGATAGGCAAGAGCATCAGGGTGGTTATCATCGACCTTACCCCCCTTGCAGACGACCTACCTGAGTATAAAGACTTCCGCCATGCGTATATCAACGCTCACATTTTGGAGCTGGATGACAAGGAGACTGAGGTACTTGAGGAGGGTTGCCTGTCTATTCCGGGCATCCATGAGAACGTAAGGCGTGCCAAGAGGGTGCATGTGAAGTATCTGGATGAAAATCTTCAGGAGCATGACGAGTGGGTGGGAGGCTACTTAGCCCGCGTGATGCAGCACGAGTTTGACCATCTGGAGGGCAAAATGTTTGTAGATAGAATCTCGTCATTGCGCAAACAGTTGGTTCACAGCAAGCTGCGTGCCATCATGAACGGTCGGTTCCGTTGCCCCTATCGTACAAAAGTATATAAAAAATAACATCATTCTGCTCATTCCCTCCCTTGCTATAGGGGCGGAATGAGCTTTTCTTTTTCAGGCTATGTTAAAGAGACTGCTCGTTGTTTTCCTCATTCTTTGTTCGCTTCCTGCCTCTGCGCAGTATAACATGAAGAAGCTTATGGAGGAAGGGCGGCGCTCTTTAGACGTGGGCTACTACGTTGTTTCCATGCAGATCTTCCAGCGCGTAGTGTCTTTGAAGCCCAATATGTATGAGGCATGGTATCTGAGCGGCCTCTCCAAATATCATCTTGAAGACTATGAGGGAGCCTTTGCCGACTGCTCGCAAGCCATCCGTCTGAATCCGTACATACCTGATATCTTCGACCTGCGCGCCATGAGCCGCATCAAAGAGGCCGACTACGACAGTGCCGCCGTAGATTTTACGCGTGCCATAGAGATGGATAAGGACAACCGCGACTATTGGTTCAACCGCGCTTATTGCTTCTTCCAGGCCGGCGACAATGCCACGGCTGTTCAGCAACTCAAGTATATCACCTCGCGATGGAAGAATTTTGCGCCTGCCGTGAGGCTTTTAGCCGACATCAGAGAGGGCAAGAAGCCCGCCAAGATAATCCCCGCCGACAAGCAAGAAGAGCTGAAACTGCGCACCCTCTCCATGGGTAAGTGGCTCAACCAGTCTTATGGCTCTGACGAAACCGTGCCCAAAAGCACGAAGGCCCCATCATTTCATTTGCCAGTTAAATGATGAAGCCTTCGTGAAAAGGATGTTCTGTTTTATATAAAAACTTATTTCCCTACGTCTTTATATATTTCTTTAAACTCCGTTAGAATGTTAGTTGCAGCGAGACACGCACGCCCCACTTGTCTATATCTTTGTTGTTTGTATAGGTAAGACGGTGTATAAAGTCAACACCAAACATCTTAAAGATGTTGTGAATACCCGCTACCATCTCCCAATAGGGTTGGTTTGTCATGATGTACGAGCCCTCCGGCATCTTCATGAGCATGGGGTCGGAGCTGTTCACCAGTGGGTTGTTCTTATCGGTGAGGTGTCCCCACATACCTTTAATGCACAGATACTCGCGCCATTTCAGCTTATGGATGAGTGGCAGACGGTTGAATATTTTTCCGTTCAGGTCCCATGAGGCGCTCCAATAGATGTATCTGTCGTTCAGAAATTCCATATTACGCATCAGAGAGAAGGTTTCGCTGGCGTCATCATATATATATGTAACGTTCACGGGCGGCATGACAAGCAAGGGGAACGGCACTTTGTTCCATTCAGCGCCGGCGTTCAGGTGCATGTCTATCTTGCCCCAGCTTCCCATCCACTGTCGTTTATAGAGCCTCAGTTGCGTCAGGTTCAGCTTATAGTCGCCTCCCAGCAAGCCTTTGATGCCCATGGTGTGCTGCAAGGTAACCTCCGGATGATCGAAGTTTACGGGCCATCTGCGTTGCTTGGTGTTGATGAATGTTTGTCCGGGGCAGTAGCCTATCGTTGCCGACAGCTCGGTTGTGCGGAACTTGAATATCTCGTTGCTGCCGTCAACGGGCAGGAAGTGCAGGTCGCCGGCCACCTCGTTGCTCTCTGTTTTGATAGACGATTTGAAGCTCAAGCCCCAGTCTGTCTCATATACAAACGACAGTTTCTGTCTATTGTAGAAGTACATCTGCTTCACGTCGTATGCTCTGAACGACATGAAGATGTTGTCCTTATTGTTCAGCAAATACTTGTCTGAGGGCGACATTACATCCTTTTCCGTCTCAAACACGATGTTGCGCATGGGGAACTCAAAGGGCGAGTTTTCCTTTTTATTGATCGAATAAGTGAATTCCGAGCCATAGTACCAGTTCTTTGTCTTGGTTCCGTAAGCTCCGTATCCCTTCCAGAAGAAGTGGGGGTTGAGAGCTGCCATCGTCCTACCGCTCAGTCTGAAGCGCGTGCCATCCACGAAGTTGCTCGAAACGGTAGTGTTCACCGGTCCGATGTCGAACTTGCTGGGATGTCCGGGCTTGCTAGTCTCGATGAAGTTTTCGGCAAACACCTTGATGCCCGTGAGCAGCCAGCCGAACCCTTTGGTCTGTTGCATGCGATGCACAAAGTCGTCCATGTCGGCCTCACTGTTGGTCAGCTTCACCTTTCTGGCCGCACTCCAGTAGTCGTCGTTGTGTATTCGTGCGTTAGGATCCTCCACCACCGAGGCCTTTCCGCGCATTTCCCTCTTCTCAGGTGGCGTGAAGGCATAGTCGGTGAGGCGTGTGTTGCGTGTCACCAGCAGGTTAGGCAGCACCTCCAGGGGCGTTACCTCAGCCCACATGTCGTCACGATAGAGCACCCATTCGCCGTTGTCCAGCTTCTTGAACTCCTGCTCTATGCGCATCGACTTCACAAAGTTCACGTCGCTCTTATGCGGTATGTTGAGCGTACATTCCTTTACGTGCAGCGTGGAATCCTTGAGAACGTACAAGTCGCCCGTAAATCCGAAGTCCTGCTGATTGGCCGGATAGAAGTGCAGATGATAGCAAGAGTCGCCGCTCACCTGCACAGTGTCTTGTATATAAAAGTGATAAAACGATATGGCGGTAGAGCCGATGGGGGAGGGGAAGGGATATTGCAGCAGCCGGATGTGGTCGTCATAGATGTTCACATCGGTGAAAACCTCCTTCAGCAGCGTGTTCACTATGTCGCCCGTCTGTATTACTTTGTTCACACCCTTGCTCTGTTGAGCCATGATGATGTCTCTTTCCTTGCGCGGGTTTTTGCGGTATAGGTGCTTGATAATGGTCTCGTCGATGGTTACGGGCAGCGTCAGCTTACCGTTATAGTCTGATTTTTCCAACTGACTGTTATACCATTTGGCCTTCTTTTGCTTTGTTGTGTCGATGTTATTCACGGCCGTGGTGAGCTTCTGATACTTCATATACTCATAAAAGTCGTGATTTTCCAGGTCGGTAAGCTTCTTGGCCGCTATCACCCTGCGCATCAGCGCCACGGCAGGATTGTCTTTTCGGATGTAGCGTTTGCGCTTTCCCTTCACCACCACCTCGTCAAGGCTCCTCGAACTGGCCTTGAGCTTGATGGTCAGGTTATTGGTGCTTGCCGTCACCTTCATGGTCTGTCGGTCGTAGCCCAGACAGCTGAAGGTGAGCACCCAGCCCTCGTGGCGGTCGATGGTGAAGCGTCCTTCGCCGTCACTCGACACGGCTACGCCCTTGCCCTTATAAGATATGCTGGCATAGGGCACCGGATAGCCGTCGGAGGCGTCCAGCACCTGGCCCGTAATCTGCGCCTGGGCCGCCAGCGCGGTGATGCATAGTAACAATGCAAATATCAATCTTTTCATACGTTGTCTTATCCGTTGAATAACAGTCTTTTACCCTTTACTACCCCTAAAGGGTTTTTATGCAAGGTGCAAAGGTATGTATTTTAAGCTAAGCAGCAAAACTTTATAACTTTTTTTAGTTTCCTTGAAGCTCTGTTTCAGAATATTAGAACAAAAAAACTTACATTCAGACTATCTCGCAATCCCCTCTCCGTGTTGTGTTATGCTCAGGTCAGCCGCCTCACACTTCGCCTTTCCGTCACCTTAACCGCAGTTATGCGTTTTTCTGAGCCTTGTTCAGTGTGATGACCACCGCGCCTTTTAAGGGCCGGACCTTGCTCCTTGTTTTGTCAGGTCCATGCTTTCGTCCGGTTGTCTTGTGCGTGCGGCTTTCCGAAAAAGGCCTTTTCGCGCTGCGAAATAGGCACTTTTGAAGGCCGAAATAGGCCTTATCGCAAGGTAAAAAGGCCGCTTTTAGAAAGTTGTTAATTATCAGATAGTTACAAGAATGAACGCTACGCTTGTGTCTGCACCACGGTGCGTTCATACGAGTAGGATGCGGTTTCATAGCATCGGGATATATAATGATGTGTCGGGTCACTCTGTGAAGCGCCTGAAACCGCAGAACAAGTAGATGATAATCCATGCGTTACGGCCACAAAAATGCGCCAAGCACCGTAGAGACGCATCCTTTTGCGTATGTACGGCAACGTGTGCCATAACTCATCCCATGCGGGGCGCGGCCCTTTGTGCCCCTCATGAAGTGCATATACCCACGCACATACCCTGTATAGTCAGTGTCTTGTGCCGTACAACAATCAGCTTACAGCAATCGATTGTAATAGCCCTCCCGTGCAAGGGAGAGCCGTTTGTGGGGTTGCTTGTGGGTTGCCAGGCCGCTTGCAAGCTAAGGAAGATATTATTCGTGAACCAATTTGGGCACAATTTCCAAGATAATTAATTGTTTTAGCCCCTATTAACCCACGGATAATATCCTGCTTGGGGCTTATTGCCGGTGTATCACCGAGCCGCTGGCTTGATGTGTTGCCAAGACGAGTACCTCGGCTATCTGCACGTGTTCGGGCGCGCTGGCTGCGTAGAAGGCCACGTCGGCAATGTCATCGCCCGTAAGGGGCTTGATGCCCTCATATACCTTGTCGGCCCGTTGTTCGTCTCCATGGAAGCGAACCCGTGAGAAGTTGGTCTCAACAAGGCCCGGCTTGATGTTGGTTACGCGCAGCTTGGTGCCCGCCACGTCTATGCGCAGGCCGTCAGACAGAGCCTTCACGGCAGCTTTGGTGGCACAATACACGTTTCCGCCAGCATAAGCCGCGTCGCCGGCCACACTGCCTATGTTGATGATATGTCCGTGGTTGCGGGCCACCATGCCGGGAACGATGAGGCGGGTCATGGTGAGCAGGCCCTTGATGTTGGTGTCTATCATCTGGTCCCAGTCGTCAAAGTCGCCCTCATATTCAGGCTCCAGCCCTCTGGCCAGGCCGGCGTTGTTGATGAGCACGTCTATTTTCTTCCATTCCTCGGGCAGACCTTCCATGGCCTGTGCGGCAGCCTTGCGGTCTCTCACGTCGAAGTTGAGGGGCAGCACATCCGTTCCTTGCGCCTTCAACTTCTGGGTGAGGGCCTGCAGCTTGGCCTCGTTGCGCCCCGTGATGATGACGTTATAGCCGCCATCCGCAAAGCGACGGGCACACCCTTCGCCTATTCCGCTTGTCGCTCCTGTGATGAGCACGATTCTTTTTGCCATAATTGTATGATGTTTTAAAGAAGATATATACTATTAAATTTGTGATTGCTTGTATAGCCTTTCTATCTCATCATCGGGCTTGAGGCTGAACCTGATATGCTGATCATCGTCGTAGCTGATGTTGGTGAAAGGGTTTACGCGCCACATCGTCACCTCTTCTTGCATCTCGCTGAGCAGCGCGGGCAGGAAGTCATGGGGCACATCGTTCAGCCCGGCTATGATGGCCGTGCCGTTATCATCGAGGGCCAGTCCGCTCAACCGGCCGCTTCCGCCTTCGCCATTCACTAGTTGGGCAATGCCTATGAGCATCTGCCCGTAAAAATCTTCTAGGTTTTTGTTTGTCATATCTTGGTTTTTTGTAGTTAATACCGCCCTTTGTCCTTACCCTTCAGGTACCGGACAGAGGCTTGGGTACCGCAAAAGTAATCAGTCTTTTTCATCTGTGCAAACTTTGGAGCCCTCATTTTCTTGTACAGAACCTGCAGAGAGGTGCTGATGGATGGTGGGAGAAGCGACCCGGAGGTGCATTACTTGCTGATGATTATCTTTCTGCCCTGGCAGATATATATGCCTGCTGGCAGCGGGGGCAGTGAGGCATCGGCCGAGAGCGAGCCTGTTTTGCGCCCGTCAAGGGTGTATATATCGTTGGAAGAGCCCACTTGCGTGCTTCGGGCACTAATGCCCATGATACCGGTCACCTCGCCGTTGATGCCCGTCTCAGCTTCCTCGTTATCCTTCAAAAGCGTACCGCCTGCCTGCTGTGCTTCGGTTATGGTGCTCACCAGACTGTTGGCATAGTTTTCTATGTTGGCATATCCATTGTCGGCCAGTGTGTTGGCATCGGCAGCATGAGGGTCAGTGCCATTTGCAGTCTCCCATGTGTCGGGCATGCCGTCACCATCCGAATCGGCTTGCGGGGTGGTCTGTGCGAGTGTGGGCCATGGCGACCAGTCGGTCGAAGCACCCGAAGGCCTCAAGTCGTCCTGCGTGTTAATGAAGCCAGGAGCCAATGACTGACCCGTGTAGGTGGCCACACCCAGGCGCGTGTCGTGCACGATGAGCGTGTCGAGGGCATCGCGGTGCAGGCAAGCCCCGGCATAGCTGAGCACTTTGGTGTAGGCATCATAGGCTGTTTCTGTAGTAACCGGCATGAAGGTCATGGGCTTGCGTAGCCTCATGGTGTCCTTGGTTGCTTGCGTATAAGTGTAGTCCACCTTGCTGTTATCTATCTGGTTATACATGCCGTAGGTCCAGTTGTCTTTCGTCACATCGCTGTGTGTGGAGTTTACGTTGCCCCTGACATAGAATTTTCCCCACACGTGCCACATCTTGTCCCAATCGTTAGGGCTCGATGAGTTATGTTTGGTATAATCGGATGTGCGTATGCCAATAGAGGCAATGCGCTGTTGTATGGCCTTACTGCGCTTGAGCGTGGCGGGTCCAACCTTATAATAGTTGTTTACGATGTTCACATTCATGCCCTCTCCCCCGTAGCATCCGTTTCCTGCCCAGTTGTAGAACACGTTGTTGCGCAGGTCAAGGCGCTCGTCGGTTTGCGTGCCTGGGCGCGGCCCAAGGCGCGGAACCCTACTGGTGTGATGTGCCAGCAGGTTGTGATGATAGGTGCATCCGCTTCCGCCCCAGTTGCCTCCATAGCCGTGGGCGCCCTTGCTGTGTCCGGCATTCACGAGGCTCTGCGCGCCGATGGTCCACTGCACGGTGATGTTCTTGCCTCCATAAACAGATATACACTCGTCTATGCTCCAGCTCACGGAGCAATGGTCTACGATGATGTTGTCCTTATCCATGCTGCCGAGTCCGTCGCCCTCATGATAGGCCACATACTTGTTACCCAGTCGGAAGCGCATGTAGCGTATGATAGCATTGTTGCAACTTATCTGAAAGGGGTAGTCGGCTATGCACACGCCGTCGCCTGGTGCCGTCTGCCCGAGTATGGTTACGTTGTCTTTGTTTAACTTTAGCTGAGAGGTGAGATGAATGGTTCCGCTCACGTCAAAGACGATGATGCGCTTGCCCGACTGCTTGCAAGCCCATCTGAAGGTACCCACTGTGAGCTTGTTGTCGCTACAATCATCGAGAGAGGTTACGTGAAGCACCTGTCCGCCACGACCACCCGTGGTATACATTCCGAAGCCTTCCGCACTGGGAAAGGCAGGCAACTGGGCAGTCTGAGCATGGATATTCAGAGCCGCAGACAGCATCAGAGCCGCAGTAAGAATCAATTTTCCGGTTTCCATTTTTTTTGTTTAATTGATTAGGTTCTTAATTTTTAAGCGCTCAAATTTACAATATTTCGGCTTATTATGCAAGGATTTTGTTGTTTTATAACAAATCAGGTGTGTTTAAGAACCGAACTTGTCGCATTGTTATAGGTTTATTGCTCTGTTGTTTTCAGCAATCTACGCCTTCTTTTACAACGTCACCCCTTTTCCTGCAAGCACTTTCATTAAAAGCATCGTGATATAGAGGATAAACTTTTTCACATAAATAAACACTGTAATTGGAGTTTATACAAAAATCTTTTCTTACCTTTGCAAGTACAAATAACTGAATCAAATCAATCAATAACTATACAAAAACAAAATCATGATTAGTACTAACATTCCCCAAGTGAAGCTAGGCATTGTGGCTGTGAGCCGTGACTGCTTCCCTATCGCATTATCTATCAAAAGACGTGAGAATATTGTAAAATCCTATAAAGGCGAACTTTACGAGTGCAAGACCACTGTTGAGAACGAGCAAGACATGCTGAAAGCTCTCGACGAGGTAAAGCAGGCTGGCTGCAATGCACTGGTTGTGTTCCTGGGCAACTTCGGTCCGGAGACTCCGGAGACGCTCATCGCCAAGAAATTCGACGGTCCTTGCATGTTCGTTTCGGCTGCTGAGGGCGACGGCGACATGATTAACGGCCGTGGCGACGCTTATTGCGGTATGCTCAACTGCTCTTACAACCTGGCCATGCGACACATCAAAGGCTACATACCCTCTTATCCGGTAGGTACGGCAGACGACATCGCCAAGATGATAGCCGACTTTGTGCCCGTGGCTCGCACCGTTATCGGTCTAAAGGGATTGAAGATTATTTCTTTCGGACCACGTCCACAAGACTTCTTCGCCTGCAACGCACCCATCAAGGGGCTCTATGAGCTGGGCGTAGAGATAGAAGAAAACTCTGAGCTCGACCTGCTCGTGGCTTATCGTGCGCACAAAGGCGACAAGCGCATCGCTGCTGTGTGCGAAGACATGCGTAAGGAAATGGGCGAAGGAAAGTATTATGAGGAACTGCTGGAGCGCATGGCTCAGTTTGAGCTCACGCTGCTTGACTGGGCCGAGGAGCACAAGGGCTCACGCAAGTATGTGGCCTTTGCCGACAAGTGCTGGCCTGCCTTCCCCTCTCAGTTCGGCTTCGAGCCTTGCTATGTGAACTCCCGGCTGGTGAGCCGTGGTATACCTGTGGCCTGCGAGGTTGACATCTACGGCGCGCTGTCTGAGTATATCGGCATGTGCGCATCGGGCGACACGGTGACGCTGCTCGACATTAACAACTCTGTGCCTCAGTACATCTTCGACGAAGACATCAAGGGCAAGTACAACTATAAACTCACCGACACCTTCATGGGCTTCCACTGCGGCAACACACCGGAGTGCAAGATGTGCGCTACCAGGGCCATCAAGTATCAGCTCATACAGAACAGACTGTTGGAGAACGGCGGCAAGCCCGACTTTACGCGCGGCACGCTGGAGGGCGACATCGCTCCTAGCCAGATTACGTTCTACCGTCTGCAGTGCGACTCAGAGGGCAACCTGCGCTCTTACATCGCTGAGGGCGAGGTGCTCAACGTGCCTACACGCTCCTTCGGAGGTATCGGCGTATTCGCCATTCCCGAGATGGGACGCTTCTATCGCCACGTGCTCATCGAGAAGCACTATCCTCATCACGGCGCTGTGGCATTCGCACACGTGGGCAGAGTGCTCTTTGATGTGTTCAGATACCTGGGCATCACGGATATCGCATACAACCAGCCCAAGAGCCTGCCTTATCCAACGGAGAACCCGTTTGAATAAGTCGAGCCAAGTCCGGCTTGCGGGCTGAATAGTTATAAGGGGTGCATAACACATCGTTATGTACCTCTTTTCGTGTTCGTTAATCCGTATTTGCCTGTGGGGCCTGCTGAGGATGATTGTATAGATTTTCCTTTACAATACATTGATGACCTTTTCCGTGCTCTCTGCATGTGGACGCACCACATACGTCCCTACGTTTTGATTACAATTAACACACCACCCTTGTGCCGTCTGATAACGGGCCCCGAGGCTACGCCCCCCTACCTCCGTCCGCACTCCAGCAACCATTTAATTCTGGGTGTGGCATTTGAGTCGGCAGCAGGGGTGTGCATAACACAACCTTTTGTTGGTAAATGTCAGGCGCTGCCACAGCTATAACTGCGCGCCACCAAGTAAAATGATACTCGTATTCGGATGGCGATTTTATATAAAACCCTACTGTATGGGGATAAACAGTATATCCATGGTGAGATGTGGGTGGGATGTTTTCGGATGTTTTGCCTCATTGCTGGCCTCGTATCTCTATGAAACACAATGATATACCAGAAGGGTGGAATGGGTGGAATAGGTTTTCACGTATTTTTTTTGGAAATGCCATCCGATGCTTAAGCCCAGGCAGGGTCCCCATTCTGATTTTAGATGCCAAGCAGCGCCATCTGGTTTTTCTTTCAACTGCCTTTAAAAATCTTTCCCTTTTCTGATTATTTTTATTATTTCCTTGTAAACTTGCCTATTGCTGCAGCATGATGGCTAAACAGAAGAGGCTCACGCCTCGTTCTGAAAATGTCAGGATGAGATGTGAGCCCCTGTTTTCTTGTCCTCCGCCCATACGTCTTAGCGCGTTGGCAGGATATGCCGTATTAGTATGCGAACAAAGGATAGTTCTTCATTGTAGCGTTTACCTTTTCGCGAACGGTCTTGATGACTTGTTCGTTCTCGGGATCCTTGAGCACCTCGTCTATCAGGTCGGCAATGAGGAGCATCATGTCTTCCTTGGCGCCACGTGTTGTCATGGCCGCTGTGCCCAAGCGGATGCCTGATGTCTGGAAGGCTGAGCGCTCGTCATAAGGCACCTTGTTTTTGTTCACTGTGATGTCGGCTGCCACGAGGGCGTTCTCAGCAACCTTTCCTGTAAGCTCCGGATACTTAGGACGCAGGTCGAGCAGCATGCAATGGTTGTCGGTGCCACCGCTCACAATGTCGAAGCCTTTGTCGATGAGTGCCTGAGCCAGCACGGCAGCATTCTTCTTTACCTGTGCGGCATAGTCTTTCCACTCTGGCAGCAGGTTCTCGCCGAAGCCTACGGCCTTGGCTGCGATGACATGCTCCAGCGGTCCGCCCTGGTTGCCGGGGAATACGGCAGAGTTGAGCAGGGTGCTCATCTTCTTGATAACGCCCTTCTTGGTGGTTTTGCCCCATGGGTTGTCGAAGTCTTTGCCCATGAGAATAATGCCGCCACGTGGGCCACGCAGGGTTTTGTGTGTGGTGGTGGTCACTATATCAGCATACTTCACGGGATTTTTCAGCAGTCCGGCTGCAATCAGACCGGCAGGGTGTGCCATGTCAATCATCAGCAATGCGCCCACCTCATCAGCTATTTTGCGCATGCGCTCATAGTCCCACTCGCGGCTATAGGCTGATGCACCGCCGATGATGAGCTTAGGCTTGTTTTCGAGAGCCAGTTTCTCCATCTCATCGTAGTCCACCCTTCCAGTCTCCTTGTTGAGGGTATAACCCACGTGGTGATACAGCATACCGGAGGTGTTTACGTCGCTTCCATGTGAGAGGTGCCCACCCTGGTCGAGGTCGAGGCCCATGAAGGTGTCGCCCGGCTTGAGCACAGCGAGCAGCACGGCTTGGTTGGCCTGTGCTCCGGAGTGCGGCTGCACGTTGGCGTATTCTGCGCCGAAGAGCTTCTTGACACGCTCAATGGCCAGCGTCTCCACCTCGTCTACCACCTGGCATCCGCCGTAATAGCGCTTGCCAGGATAGCCTTCAGCATATTTGTTGGTGAGATAGCTGCCCATGGCGCGCATCACCTCGTCGCTCACAAAGTTTTCTGAGGCAATAAGTTCCATACCTTTCAGCTGGCGCTGATGCTCTTTTTCAATTAAATCAAAGATTACTTCGTCTTTTCTCATTGCTGTATTTGGTGTTATGATGAATAATTGTGTATATAATAATGTGTTACTTAGCAAAGTTCCACCTTGTTGATGTCCTGCTCCTTATCGCAGTAGTGGCATTTCAGTATGCCGTGCTCCTTGTCTATCACGTTGAACACGGTTTGCATGGGCTCGTTGTTGGTGATGCACTTGGGATTGTTGCACTTCACGATGCCACGTAGCTCATCGGGCGTGATGACTTTTTTCTTCTCCACCACCTCATAGTTTTTGATGATGCTCAGCACCACATTGGGCGACACCACAGAGAGTCGTGAGATCTCGTCGTCGGAGAAGAACTTGTCTGATACCTTGATAAGGCCCTTGCGGCCTAACTTCTTTGAGAGATAGTTGAAGCCTATGGTGACCGGCGTTTGCAGGTTTTGCAGTCCCAGGAGGTTTACTACCTGATAGGTTTTCTCAGCCGGTATATGATCGATAACGGTGCCGTTCTCTATGGCGGCCACCAGCATTTCTTTCTTACTCATGATGTTATTCTATGATGGTTTTGTCGTTTTTAATATCGTCGAGCGTCAGCCCGAGGCAATAAGAGAAGATGGCCTGACGGGCGAAGAGTCCGTTCTTGGCCTGCTGTATGTAGTAAGCATGGGGATTGGTGTCTACGTCATAGGCTATTTCGTTCACCCTTGGCAATGGATGCAGAATCTTCATGTTGGGCTTAACGTGCCCCAGCATGTCGTTTTTCAGGATGTACACGTTCTTCACGCGCTCATATTCCATGAGGTCGGAGAAGCGTTCCTTCTGCACGCGTGTCATATATATAATGTCGGCATCGGCTATCACCTTTTCGTTGAATACGGTGTGCTCCACATACTTGATGTTATGTTCCTTGCAATAGAGCTTGTACTCCTGTGGCATGGCGAGCTCTTTGGGCGCTATGAAGTGGAAGGTTGGGTTGAAGTGGCGCATGGCCATGATGAGCGAGTGCACGGTGCGTCCGTACTTCAGGTCGCCCACGAGATAGATGTTAAGATTCTCGAGTGTGCCCTGTGTCTGGTTGATGGTGTAGAGGTCGAGCATGCACTGTGATGGGTGTTGGTGTGCTCCGTCGCCTGCGTTGATGATGGGCACTGGTGCCACCTCGCTGGCATACTGTGCTGCTCCCTCTATGTAGTGCCTCATGACGATGGCATCGGCATAGTTAGACACCATGAGTATGGTGTCTTTGAGCGTCTCTCCCTTGCTTACGCTCGACACTTTGGCGTCGGTGAAGCCTATCACGCGTGCCCCCAATCGGTTGGCGGCCGTCTCAAAGCTGAGGCGTGTGCGTGTGGAAGGCTCGTAAAAGAGCGTTGCAATGACCTTTCCTTTAAGGAGTTCTCTGTTAGGATGTTTTTCGAATTCTTTAGCCATCTCGATGAGATAAAGAATTTTCTCCCGAGACAGCCCTTTAATGTTCACAAAGTTGTGCTTCTCCATTTATTGTGATGTATTAACTGTTTCCGTGCGCTAAGTTAAGCATAAAATTCGGTAAGGCAAAGGCTTTACGGCAGAAAATTCTAAATTTTATTTTGGTTTATTCTTATTTTACACTATCTTTGCAATGATTTTTTTGAAAAGACAAGCATGAGAAGAGCCTTTGTACACTTTCTTTGGGGAGCTTTGATAACCATAGTTTCATTCCTGTTCGTATTTTTCATAGCTGTTTGGAACGGATGGATAGGGTATATGCCGGATATGGAAGAGCTCTCTAACCCACTAGATAAGTTTGCCTCACAAGTTTATTCTGCCGACGGTAAGCTCATCGGCACGTGGAACCAAGAGAATGCCAATAGGGTGGCAGTTGATTATAACAATCTGTCGCCCCACTTGGTGCATGCCCTTGTGGCTACTGAAGATGAGCGGTTTTATGAGCATTCCGGCATAGACTTCATTGCTCTGGGCCGTGCCATCATCAAGCGTGGCGTGATGCGGCAGGAGAGCGCCGGAGGCGGCTCTACCATCACGCAGCAGCTGGCCAAGCAGCTCTACTCCGAGAAGGCACACAACACGCTGGAACGACTCTTGCAGAAGCCCATAGAATGGGTGATTGCCATCAAGTTGGAGCGTTACTTTACGAAGGAGGAGATCATTGCGATGTACCTTAACTACTTCGACTTTCTGCACAATGCCGTGGGTATCAAGCATGCGGCCAACATCTACTTCAGCAAGGAGCCCCGCAACCTGAACGTTGATGAGTCGGCTACGCTCATCGGCCTATGCAAGAACCCGTCGATGTTCAATCCTCTGAGATATCCCGAAAGGTGTGTTGCGCGGCGCAATGTGGTGCTGCAGCAAATGCTCAAGTCGGGCTATATCACGCGTGCCGAATATGCCGACTACAGTGCACAACCCCTCAATCTGCGGTTCAGAAGGGAGAATAAGGTGGACGGTTCCGGCGAATATTTCCGCGAATTCCTGCGTCAATACATGATGGCCAAAGAGCCTAAGCGCGAGGATTATCAGAACAGAAGCCTCAGACAGTTTGTGCTCGACTCTATAGCATGGGCACAAGACCCGCTCTATGGTTGGTGCAACAAGAATATGAAGCGCAACGGCGAACCTTATAATATATATACCGACGGTCTGCGCATATACACCACCATCGACACGCGTATGCAGCAATATGCCGAGAAAGCCGTGCGACAGCAGATGGCCGGATTCTTGCAGCCTGCCTTCAACAAGGCCAACAGCATGAAGCAGAACGCCCCCTTCTCGTCGAAGATTAGCCGACAGACCATCAAGAACATTCTGAACCGCTCTATCAGGCAGAGCAACAGATACCTGGTGATGAGGGAGCAGGGAGCGTCGCCCGACGACATCAAGCGTGCTTTCCGCACACCGGTAGAAATGTCGCTCTTCACTTATCACGGTGAGGTAGACACGGTGATGACCCCCATAGACTCTATACGTTATTATAAGTCGTTCCTCCGCTCGGCCTTCATGAGCATGGACCCCCACACCGGAGCTGTGAAAGCCTACGTGGGAGGCATAGACTTTGAGCATTTCAAGTATGACATGGTGATGCTCGGCCGCCGGCAGGTGGGTTCTACCATCAAGCCCTTCCTCTACGCTCTGGCTATGCAGAACGGCATGACACCTTGTACGCTGGCTCCCAACGTGCAGCGTTCTTACGGCGGATGGACACCCAGAAACGGCAGCCACGCCAGATACGGGCAGATGGTTCCGCTCAAATGGGGACTCATGATGTCTAACAACTGGATTTCAGCCTATCTCATCAATCAGCTGGGACCATCGCAGTTTGTGAGCATCCTGCACGACTTTGGACTCAACAACCCCGACATAGACAAGAACACCACGCCTGTGCTGAGTCTCGGACCCTGCGAAGTGTCGGTGGGCGAGATGGTGAGTGGCTATACAGCCTTTGTAAACCAGGGCATCAGATGTGCACCGCTCTTCGTGACAAAGATAGAAGACAGCCACGGCAACGTCATCGCTCAGTTCCAGCCCCTGATGAATGAGGTGATAAGCGAAGACAATTCATATAAGATGATAGACATGCTCCGGGCCGTGGTAGACAACGGTACGGGTAACAGACTGCGCTATCAATACAACATCACGGGTGAAGTGGGCGGCAAAACCGGTACCACCAATAACAATTCTGATGGTTGGTTCATAGGCTTCACGCCACAGCTGGTGAGCGGCGTATGGGTAGGCGGCGAGGATCGCGACATACACTTCGACTCTACGTCAATGGGTCAGGGAGCAACAATGGCATTGCCTATTTGGGCTTATTTCATGAAGTTGGTTTATGCCGACAAGACATTGGGCTACAGCCCCGGCGTGAAGTTCAACGTGCCAAGCTCGTTTAATCCATGCGCGGTGAATGACACCATAGACATGAACGGCATTGACGAGGTGTACGAGTAGCAGACATGAAATCTATAAATCATTAGGTTGGTGCGGAGACTTTGGGCAAAGTCTTCGCACCAACTTTTTTCCTCTATCAGAGAAGTGGGCGGCACTCCCAATATCCAACCTCTCCATAAGCCGGAAATGCTTATTAACACATCAGCCTATAGACAAAACAGGCGCTCAATCGTCATAATATATGTTTATGGCGAAGGCCCTTCGTGCTCAAAGCCATAACATGATTAATGCAAAAAGTCAAGACATGAAGATATTCAAACGAACAGTCATCTTACCCCTCATGCTGCTGTCAGCGTCAACACTGATGGCTCAGAACGATGCCAAGCCATGGATCTTTTGGTATTGGATGTATGGAGCCGTGTCGAAGGCAGGCATACATGCCGACCTTACTGCTATGAAAGATGAGGGGCTGGGGGGTGCCTTCCTTATGCCCATACGCTCGGCCAAGGAGCGGCCGGAGTATGGTGGAGATGCCGACGCCCTGACACCCAAGTTCTGGGATATGGCTGCCTATGCCCTGCAGCAGGCCGACTCACTGGGCTTGGAGATGGGTATACACATCTGCGATGGCTTTGCATTGGCCGGAGGACCGTGGATAAAACCTGAAGAATCTATGCAGCAAGTGGTGTGGACCGATACCATCGTGGCTGCCAAAGATATAGAGCGGCTCGCCGTAGAGCGGCCGGCGGGCAGATTGGGTTATTATGAGGACATTGCCGCTTATACCATTCCGTTACAAGAAAAATGGCTCACCTATACGCCTGCAGCTGTCAGCACGGAAGGCGGAGTGAGCAAGAGCGACAAGGGCTATTACATAGCCTTCACGCCAGGTGCCATCATCAATGACATGGGGCGCACAGTCACCATACGTTCGGTGCGCATCCGCCCCAACGGCACCAGCATTCAGGCCCTGCGCGTGAGCATATCAGCGTCAGCCGACGGCAAGACCTGGAAACCCATCAGACAGCTGCAACCTCCGCGTCAGGGCTGGCAGAACAACGGACATGCTTATACCTACGCTCTCAAACCCTTCAGCGCACGCTATGTGAAGCTTTCGTGGACGCCGGAGGGAAGCGAGCCGGGAGCCGAAGATCTGGATGCAGCTAAATGGAAACCCACCCTCAAACTGCAGGAAGCCACATTTAGCTCAGAGCCTAAGATAGATAATTGGGAGGGTAAAGCGGGGCAGGAATGGCGTATAGCACCCGAGACATCGGCCACTGACGTGCCTGACGAGCTGTACATACAGCCTTCGGGCATGGAGAGGATTACGCTGCGTGACAGCCATGCAGCTGGTTCTTCTATAGCCCCGGCATCGCTCAGGTTGCTCAAACAGCATTTCAAGAAACCCAAATATTATCGCATTATGCGCTTCGGCCATACCACAACGGGGCAGACCAATGCCACGGCAGGAGGTGCAAAGGGTTTGGAAGTGGATAAATTTAACCCACAAGTCGTCAACAAGCAGGTGGATAATTGGTTTGCACGCTTCAAGCATCTGTCTGACAGCATACACGCCGGTAAGCCCGGCAATGGTCCCGTCACCACGCTGCATGTAGACTCATGGGAGTGCGGAACACAGAACTGGGGCTACCACTTTGCCGATGAGTTTCAGCAAGCCAATGGCTACGACCTATTAGATTGGCTGCCTGTCATGGCCGGAGTACCACTGGCATCGGCAGAGAAAAGCGAGCAGGTGCTGCATGACGTACGTCTGTTGGTGAACAGCTTGCTGAACAAATGTTTCTTTGCCACTGTGAGAGATAGGGCACATGCCATGGGCGTGCGCTTCACATCAGAGAGTGTTGCCCCCACCATGGTGGCCGATGGAATAGACCATTACGACTATGCCGACATTCCCATGGGCGAGTTCTGGCTTAACTCGCCTACCCACGATAAGCCCAATGACATGCTCGATGCCATCAGCGGCGCGCATATCTACGGAAAGAATATAGTGCAAGCAGAGGGCTTTACCGAGATTAGAGGTGTGTGGAACGAGACCCCCGCCATGCTGAAGCCCTACTTCGACCGTTTCTTGGCTTTGGGCATGAACAAGATTACGCTTCACGTCAATGCCCATAACCCATGGACTGACAGAAAACCCGGCATGACGCTCGATGGCATAGGGCTCTTCTTTCAGCGTGACCAAACATGGTATAAGGACGCCAAGCCCATGATAGACTATATGACACGTTGCCAGCACATCATGCAATGGGGGCACCCCGTAACAGATATTGCCGTGTTCAATGGTGAGGAGATGCCGCGCCGAGCTCTCACCCCCGACCGTCTGGTGCCTATGCTGCCCGGACTCTTCGGGCAAAAGCGTGTGGAGAGTGAGCGCATCCGACTGGCCAACGTGGGTCAGCCCATGACTGAGGGGCCTGTGGGTGTTAGGCATTCGGCTGGAATACTCGACCTGAAGGATTGGATAAATCCGCTGCACGGCTATCAATACGACTCCTTCAATGCCCGTGCCTTGTCTAAGTCGGGCACCCTGAACAACGGCTGCTTCACACCCTCAGCTAACGCAAGCTATAAGATAGTGGTTATTCCGCAAGCCCGGAGGATGAATCCGTCACGCGCCGCACTATCTGCCGAGGTAGCCAAACGTATAGCAGAGCTCAGACAGGGAGGCGTAGTGGTGATAGACAAGCCCTATCTTGGTGCCGACCTCACGGCCTACGGCTTGAAGCCCGATGTCTTATTGCCCGAAAATATAGCCTACGCACACCGCGCCCATAACGGCAGTGATGTCTACTTCATTGCCAATCAGCGCGACAGCGCGCTCAGCTTTACAGCTGTTCTCCCACGTATGAAAGCAAGCAAAGCAACGCTCTACGACGCGCGCTTCAACCGATATGCCAACGTCGTAACCCCTGTCAATCAGTCAGGATATACATCCGTAGAGATGACTCTGCCCGCCCATGGCTCGTTGTTTGTGTTTTTTGGCACCGACAGACCCATGCCTTTGTCTACAGAAAGTCTCCTGCCCACACAGCCCGGACGGCAAGCAAAAGAGCTCAAGCCCCTGCAACCTTGGAGCGTCTTGTTGAAGGAAAACGGAAAGAACATGGCATGGCAGCAACTCACCGATTGGAGCAAGAGCAGCGACGACTCGGTGCGCTACTTCAGTGGGCACGCTGTTTATCAGACAACCTTCCGCTCTCCTCAATCGCCGGCATCAGCTACGCGCCTTTGGTTAGGCGAGGTGCACGATGTGGCCAGCGTATGGGTGAACGGCATCTATTGCGGTACGGCATGGACAGAGCCTTATTGCGTAGAGATAGGCAAGGCTCTGCGAAAAGGAACAAACAACTTACGCATAGAGGTTGTAAACACTTGGGCCAACGCTCTGCGAGGCGCTGATAGCGGAAAAGCACCCTATTCAGGCATTTGGACCAATGCCCGCTACCGGCTCAAGGGCGACGCTTTGCTGCCCGCCGGCTTGTTGGGTCCTTTGAAAATAGACTAAAAACTAAGATAAAAATGAATTTAAGAGTAATCGCGCTTGCTGCCTTGATGGCCTTTGCCGGATGGGATGCCAGCGCAAAAGTAAAACTCCCGGCATTCTTCAGCTCCGGCATGGTGCTGCAACAGCAAACCACATGTCGCATTTGGGGAACAGCCTCGACAAACAGCCGTGTGAAAGTAGTCACATCATGGAATGGCAAACATTATCAGACAGTGTCCAATGCTCAGGGGCAGTTCGAAGTAAAGGTGGCAACGCCTGCAGCAGGAGGCCCCTATAGCATAACTCTTGATGATGGTGAGAAGACAACGCTCGACAGCATCCTTATAGGAGAGGTGTGGTTGTGCAGCGGACAAAGCAACATGGAGATGCCCATCAAAGGCTTCAAGGCACAGCCTGTGGAGGGAGCCATTAACGAAATTCTTAATGGCGCCGATGACAACCTGCGCTTCTTCAGTGTGAAGAGAAACCCCGCGCTCACCCCTTTGTCAGACGTAACGGGCAAGTGGACAGCAGCCAACAGCGCCTCGATAAGGGAGTTCAGCGCCACAGCCTACTTCTTTGGCAAGCAGCTGCGAGCCAGTCTGAAGGTGCCCGTAGGGTTGCTGCTCACGGCTTACGGAGGCAGCGCATGTGAGGCTTGGCAGACCGGCGAATGGTTGAAAGCCTTTCCGGAGGTGAAGTTGCCCACAGACCAAGAAACAGTAGACAAGCTCAAGCAGCGTTGTCCCACAGCCTTATATAATGGTATGTTGCATCCACTCATAGGCTACGGCATAAGGGGCGCGATATGGTATCAGGGCGAAGACAATGTGAACCGCCACGCCAACTATGCCCGACTGATGAAGAGCATGGTGGAAGGCTGGCGCCAGGAATGGGGGCTGGGCGACTTCCCGTTCTATTACTGTCAGATAGCGCCCTACGATTATTCGCTCATCAAGTGGGATATGAACAGCGCCTTCTTGCGTGAGCAGCAGCTCAAGGCCGAGAGTATGATATCCAACTGTCGTATGGCTGTGCTTATGGATGCCGGACTAAAATACGGCATACATCCACGTAAGAAACAACTGGCCGGACAAAGGCTCGCCATGCTGGCTCTTGCCAATACCTATGGCGTGAAAGGACTGCCCGACTATGCCGTATATAGCAGCATGGAGATACACGGCGACACCTGCGTGCTGAGGTTTGACAGAAGCAAGGAGTGGGTCTACTTTAACAACGGAACAACCAGCAACCTCTTTAAGGTGGCCGGAGCCGACCGCGTATTCCATCCAGCACAAGCCTGGGTGTCGGGCAATAGAGTTTATGTGAAGAGCACTGAGGTGGGCCGCCCCGTAGCCGTACGCTACGCCTTCACCGACTGGGCAGAGGGCGATCTCTTTCATGATGGCCTGCCCGTGAGCTCCTTCCGCAACGACAACTGGGACGACGTAAAGTAACATCATTCATCTATTCAATCATCACAAGCAATGAAAAATCTTCTCTTTATACTTCTTGCATTCGCCTGCCTGACGATGCATGCCCAGCAGCCCACTTCGGTTGCCGGCTTCCTGCCCATAGAAAATCAAGGCAGAGAGGTGTGGAACTTCAACTTGGGTTGGCGCTTTCATCTCGGTGATGCCGAGGGAGCATGGCAGAAAGACTATGACGACTCACGTTGGGAAACGGTGAGTACGCCGCACAATGTGCGACTGGAGCCTGCTGAGGCAAGTGGATGCCGCAATTATCAAGGCATAGCCTGGTACAGAAAACACTTCACTCTGCCTGCCGATGGCGCCATGATATACTTTGAGGCTGTCATGGGCAAGCAGAAGATATACGTAAACGGAAAGCTCGCCACCACCCACTTTGGCGGCTACCTGCCTATCATTGTCAGGCTGGATAAGATGGGGCTGCACAAGGGCGACAAATGTGTGATAGCCGTCATGACAGACAATTCAGACGATGGCAGCTATCCTCCCGGTAAGCCACAGACCCAACTTGATTTTGCTTATCACGGAGGAATCTACCGTGACGTATGGCTCATAGCCAGGCACAAGGTGCACATCACCGATGCCAACGAGGCCGGCAAAACGGCCGGAGGTGGCGTGTTTGTGCACTTCAGCAATATCTCTGCCCAGCGGGCGGATGTGAGCGTGAACACCGACATTATCAACGAGAGTGCCCAAACACGTGTGGTGACCGTTGAGCAACAACTGCTTGATGCCGCCGGACATGTGGTGCGCAGCGGCTCACAAAGGCTGAAGATACAGCCCGGAGCAACAGCTCAAAGCATACTAACGCTGAAAGTGAGCAAGCCCAACCTATGGTCGCCCGAAGAGCCTTATCTGTACAAGCTTGTCACACGCGTCAAAGAGCAGGGCAAGACCTTAGACGGCGGAGCAACACGCGTGGGTATTCGCAGCTTTGAGTTTCGTGGCAAGGAGGGCTTCTGGCTTAATGGAAAGCCCTATCATCAGCTCATCGGAGCCAACAGACATCAAGACTTTGCCTATGTGGGCAACGCCCTGCCTAACTCACAGCAATGGCGCGACGCGCTAAGACTGAAGAGGGCGGGGTTCAACATCATCCGCACCGCTCATTATCCGCAAGATCCTGCCTTCATGGATGCCTGCGACGAGCTGGGCATCTTCATGATAGTGGCTACACCCGGATGGCAGTATTGGAACAAGAAGCAGTCCGAGTTTGAGCAGCGCGTCTATGAAAACACCCGCGAGATGATACGCCGCGACCGCAACCACGCCTGCGTGCTGATGTGGGAACCCATACTCAACGAGACACGCTTTCCCGAGAGCTTCGCACTGAAGTCGTTGCAGATAACCAAAGACGAATATCCCTATCCTTACCGCCCCGTGGCAGCAGCCGACATGAACTCGGCCGGAGTGCGCGACAACTATGATGTGGTGTATGGCTGGCCGGGCGATGAAGACAAGGCCGACTGCCCCAAGCAATGCATCTTCACGAGAGAGTTTGGTGAGTATGTAGACGACTGGTACGCGCAGAACAACATCAACCGTGCCTCACGCTCATGGGGCGAGCACCCTATGATGGTGCAAGCCATGTCACTCGCCAGCACCCTCGAAACCATGTATCAGACTAAGGGACAGTTTATAGGAGGCGCGCAATGGCATCCCTTCGACCATCAGCGCGGCTATCATCCCGACCCTTATTGGGGCGGAGACTATGATGCCTTCAGACAGCCCAAGACAGCTTTCTATATGTTTGCATCCCAGCAAAAGCCGCGCATCTGCAAAGCCAACAGCCTGCTCAGCGTCAAGCCCATGGTGCATATAGCTAATGACATGACACAGTTTTCTGATTCTGACGTGGTGGTGTTCAGCAACTGCGACAGCGTGAGGCTCAGCATCTACGACGGAGAGAAGCAATTCACCTTGCCCGTCATGCATACGGCGGCTACACAACAGCCAGGTTCGGCCTTCAGCCAGCTGAACAGTCAGTTTGCCAAGCCTGTAGTGTTCAAGAACGTATGGAACTTCTGGGAGGCAAGGCAGCACAGTTATATTCATAAGAAATGGCAAGAGGTGAACATCAAGGCCGAGGGTATCATCGGCGGTAAAGTGGTATGCGCCGAAACCCGAATGCCCTCACGGCGCAGCACCAAGCTCAGACTCTATGCCGACGACATGGGTAAGTCGCTCGTAGCTGATGGCAATGACTTCATGGTTGTGGTGGCCGAGGTAACCGACGACAACGGTAATGTGCGCCGACTGGCTAAGGAGAGCGTGCGCTTCACCGTGACAGGAGAGGGCAGCATCATAGGCGATGCCGACATACAGGCTAATCCCAGAGCCGTGGAATATGGCTCCGCGCCCATTCTGGTGCGCTCCACCACACGTCCGAGCAAGATAAAGATACACGCTGAGGTGCTCTTCCCTGGTGTGCATGCGCCCGAACCGGCCGACCTTGAGATAGAAAGCGTGCCCTACAAGGGATATGCTTTCTGCAACGACAGCAGCACATCTGCCGTCAGCACCATCCATGATGCCGTGCAACAAAACGCTCAACAGAGCAAGAAAACCTATACCGAAGAGCAGAAAAGGCAGATGCTGAAAGAAGTGGAACAGCAGCAAGCCGACTTCGGCATAGCCAAATAACCATTCTAAGAGGGAGCATGGGCGGAAGCCCCGCCCCCTCTTTCTTTTTCACACCCTACATACTGTTTTGTGAGAGACACAAACCGTATAAATAAAACAGGCCATTTGAGGCTTCAAAAATGCCCATTTGGCATCGCTAAATAGTGCTTTTTGCCTCCCAATAAGGGCATTCTTACATAAGCTTGGCATCTGAAGCGCATCATAGGTCCTACACTCTGCCATAGCTTCCCATTTTTTATAAACTCTCATCTACAGCCTTTTGTTTGCTCGAAATTAGTATAAATCGTTGCCTTGTTGCTGTAATTATTCCTTAATAATTTGCTTGTCTCAAAACTTATTGGTACTTTTGCACACGAAAAGAGTTATGTGCAATAAACATAAATAGAAAGTATTTTATCATGTCAATCTCGAAAACCAGACAGAAGTTAGTTGACGTGGCCCGACAGCTGTTTGCGAAGAATGGCGTAGCCAATACCACGATGAACGACATTGCCAAGGCCTCTGGCAAGGGGCGACGCACGCTTTACACTTATTTTAAGAGTAAAGACGATGTCTACTATGCCGTAATAGAGTCAGAACTAGAGCGTCTGTCAGACAAGTTAGACGAGGTTGCAGCCAAGAAGATGAAGCCCCAAGACAAGATAGTGGAGCTGATTTACACCCACCTTAGCATGATAAAAGAAACCGTGGTGCGCAATGGCAACCTTCGTGCTGACTTCTTTCGTAACATCTGGTTGGTAGAGAAGGTACGCAAGAGCTTTGACGAAGACGAGCTGGAGATATTCCGTAAGGTATACACAGACGGCAAGGAAGACGGCGAGTTTGACATTGAGAATGTTGACCTTGTGGCTAACATCACCCATTATTGCATCAAGGGGCTTGAAGTACCCTTTATCTACGGGCGCCTGGGCCACGGCCTTACAGAAGAAACAAGCCGGCCGTTGGTCACCAAAGTGGTGTATGGCGCATTGGGTAAGAGTAATTTAAAATAAGAACAAACTAATAAATATACACACAAATGGGATTATTAACAGGAAAGACAGCCCTTATCACAGGTGCTGCGCGCGGTATAGGAAAAGCTATCGCGCTGAAGTTTGCCGAAGAGGGCGCTAACATTGCATTCACCGACTTGGTTATCGACGAAGAACATGGAGGCCTGGAGACCGAGCGCGAAATAGCAGCCAAGGGCGTAAAAGCCAAGGGTTATGCTGGTAACGCAGCCAACTTTGAGGACACCGCTGCATTGGTAGCCAAGGTGAACGAGGAGTTTGGCAGCATAGACATCCTGGTTAACAACGCCGGTATCACCAAGGACGGACTCATGCTGCGCATGACCGAGGCACAGTGGGATGCTGTAATTGCCGTTAACCTGAAGAGTGCGTTCAACTTCATCCATGCTTGCGTGCCCATCATGATGCGTCAGCGCAAGGGCAGCATCATCAATATGGCCAGCGTGGTGGGTGTACACGGCAATGCCGGACAGTGCAACTACGCAGCGTCTAAGGCCGGACTGATAGCTCTGGCAAAGAGCATCGGCCAGGAAATGGGCCCCAAGGGCGTGCGTGCCAACGCCATCGCGCCGGGCTTCATAGACACTGCCATGACACAGGCTCTGCCTGAGAACATCCGCAAGGAGTGGATCAAGAAGATTCCTCTGCGCCGTGGCGGCACCGTAGAAGATATTGCCAACACAGCCCTTTATCTGGCTTCCGATCTCTCCAGCTATGTATCTGGTCAGGTCATCCAGGTGGATGGTGGCATGAACATGTAATCATTCGTAGAAGAAAATATACAGAGTAGGGGGCAGGACAGAACGTCCCGCCCCTTATGCTTAATAATATAGGTATGCAAGTAGTTTACGAGGACAATCACATCATCATAGTCTATAAGCAGAGCGGAGAGATTGTGCAGGGTGACAAAACGGGCGACAAGCCTCTCTCTGATACCGTCAAGGAATGGATAAAGGCGCGTTACAACAAGCCGGGCAATGTCTTTCTGGGCGTTGTTCACAGGCTCGACCGTCCAGTGGCGGGCCTCGTGATGTTTGGCAAGACATCTAAAGCCACGTCAAGACTCAATGCCATGTTTCGTGAAGGGCAGGTGCACAAAACCTATTGGGCCATCGTTTCGGGCACACCCAAAGCCGATGAGGCTACATTAGACAACTGGTTGGTGCGCAATGAAAAGCAGAACAAGAGCTATGCCTACGACCATGAGGTGCCCAACTCCAAGCATGCCCTGCTGCGATATAAGGTCGTAGCCCGTTCGGATAACTACACCCTGCTTGCCGTAGACCTGCTTACGGGCCGCCATCATCAGATAAGATGCCAGTTGGCACATGCCGGTATGCCCATCAAGGGCGACCTGAAGTATGGCGCGCGCCGCTCCAATCCCGATGGCAGCATATCCCTTCTGAGCCACAGAATGAGTTTCGTGCACCCCGTGAGCAAGAAAACTATCGACATAACGAGCCCCGTTCCCAACGACAATCTATGGCATGCCATGGAGCAAATGGCCCTGTCTGCCGAGCCCTGACCCTGCTTTCGCGCTCCGAAAAGTAAAAAATTTTATAGTCGGGAGCGCTTTTTTCCTTTCTTTACCTTTATTATATCAGATTTTTTTGCTTACTTTGCAACATTCATTATAGGCATAGGCAATGCTGAAATAACCGAGGTATGAAAAAAATTCTATATGGGTTGATGGCCGCTGTGCTCACCCCCATTGTTCTTTTTCTTCTTATCACCTTGCTGCTTTATATCCCTCCCGTGCAGAATTGGGCTGTAAAGCAAATAGCATCCTATGCATCTGAACAGACAGGAAAGAGCATCACCATAGGTCATGTGTCACTTTCCTTCCCCCTCGACCTGCAGCTCAACAACTTCAGAATGACGCAGCCCAACGACTCTATAGCCGGGTTGACAGACACCATAGCCAATGTTGAGTCGCTCGTAACCAGCGTGCGGCTCAAGCCTTTGCTGCATAGCCGCGTGGTGGTAGACGGTCTTGAGCTGCGTGGAGCGCAGATCAACACGGCCCAGTTCATAGCCGACACGCGCATCAAGGCACGCATAGGCAGGCTCAGCCTGCGCAGTGACGGCGTAGACCTTACAAAATCGCTTGCTCACGTGAATGTAGCAACGCTGCAAAATGCCAGCGTGGATGTGGCATTGGGCGACTCTGTGCCGCCCGACACCACGCCCAGCCGCAACTTCTGGAAGATTATGATAAGCCGGTTGCAGCTCAGCAAGACAGCCTTTGCCCTGCACATGCCCGGCGACTCCATGCGCATCACCTCTTATTTCGGCTCGGCCGAGGCCAGAGGAGCGCGCCTGTTGCTGCACGACGGGCAATATGAGGTAGCCTCACTAGACTGGCACAACGGCTCGCTCTCTTATGACAGGCCCTTCGAGCCACGGGCCCGGAAGGGCTTCGATGCCAATCACATAGCCTTGACACAACTCAACATCGGCCTAGACTCCTTCTCTTATCTCAAGCCCAACCTGCGGCTGAGCCTGCGCTCGGCCAACTTCAAGGAGCAGGCAGGGCTCACCGTGAGCTCCTTTGTAGGGCCTTTCCGCATGGATTCGGCTTCTATCAGCCTGCCCGCTCTGCAACTTGCCACTGACGAGTCTAAGCTCTCAGGCCGTTTCCGTATGGATCTGAACACCTTCAGCGACCTTCATCCCGGGCAGATGAGCCTTGACATTAACGGCTATCTGGGCAAGAACGACATATTGTGCTTCATGCCTTCTATGCCCTCTTCTATAGTGCGTCACTGGCCCGACAAGCCTCTCACCCTGCAGGGGCACGTGGGAGGCAACCTCACCTACCTCATGCTGCGCCCCTTGAGGGTGGCTTTGCCTACGGTGGCCGACCTGACTCTGAGCGGATGGATGGCTCATGCCATGAGCAACACGCAGCGCCGGGCGAGTTTCAACGTTAGCGGACGCACCTACAACATGAGCTTGCTGATGGCCCAACTGCCGGTAAGCGTAAGCAAAATGGTGCGAATACCGCAGCCCATAGGATGGAACGGCAGGGTGATGATGGACGGAGGACTATATCAGACGGCCATGAGCATCAGCCAGGGAGGCGGCAGAGCCTTCATAAAGGGCTATATACGTCCTGCCGATATGAGCTATTCGGCTTTCCTGGATGCCCGCAACTTCAATCCCGACCACTTCCTTCCGCACCGCGGACTGCACACCCTGACGGGCTCGGTGAGCGTAAAAGGCGTGGGTACAGACATCACATCGCCCCGAACAACCATCATCGCCAAGGCCGACATTCGCAGGTTCGGCTATCAGAAATACGATCTCAATGGCATAAAGGGGCAGGTGAGCCTGGCCAATGGCTTGCTGCACGCCAACATCAACAGCCGCAACAGCATGGCATCGGGGCAGCTGCATGCCCACGGAAAGCTCAGCAGCAGGGTGATAGACATGCGTGTGGGCGGCAACATAAGCAGTGCCGACCTCAGGAAGGTGGGCATAGTGACCTATCCTTATGTGGTGGGTGGCAAAGCCGAGCTCACCCTATGGAGCAACATGCGCGACTTCAAGGTGAGCGGAAGCATAGCCGATGCCACCCTCAGACAATATCATCAGCATAAGCTCTCAGCGCCCCTGGCCGCCGGAACGTTCCATATAGATGCCTCAAGACGCGGCAAGCTATACGATATAGCCTTCAATGGCTATATGTCTAAGGTAGACGCGTTTGCCTTAGGCATGGCAGACAAGCCCCTGACCACCGCCCTGCGGGCCAACATTAAGCTGCAAACCGACCTGGCACATTATTATAAGGTGAACGGAAATGTGGGCGATGTAACCCTGCGCACTGCCGACAAGCAGTATCAGCCCAAGGATATGAGCATCGACGCGCTCACGCGAAGAGACACCACAAGGGTGTTCTTGAGCGGTGGCGACTTCTTGCTCGACATGGGCATGGATAAGGGCTACAAGGTGCTCCTGGCAGAGTCTGGGCGCATCATGAACGAGGTGAAGCGACAGTATCGCCAAAAATGGATAGACCAAAAAGCCCTCTTCGACCTTCTGCCCCAAGGCTATGTAAGGCTGAAGAGCGGCCCCGATAACCTTGTGAGCGAGTTGCTGAGGCAACAAGGCTATGCTTTCCGCTCTGCGGATGTAGACCTTGTCACCTCGCCCACGGCAGGGCTCAACGGCACCGTGGTGGCTTCGGCGCTCTCCTTGCCCGACAGCCTGCAGCTAGACTCCGTTAATCTGGCGCTGGCTACCGACTCCGGAGTGCTCCGATACGACCTTGCCGTGCTCAACCAGCCCGCCAACAGCTATCCCTACAAAGGCTATCTGCAGGGCGAGCTGCTCAAGAAGGGGCTTACCACCCATGCCTCCATACTTGATGAAAAGGGCCGGACGGGGCTCGACCTTTCGCTCCTGGCTGCCATCAAGGGCAATGGCATCAACCTGAGCATCACGTCACCTAAGTCGATAATCGGCTATAAGAGCTTTGCGGTGAACGATTCCAACTATGTATATATGCGCCGGGATAAGCGCATATCGGCCAACATGAAGCTCATGGCCAAGGACGGTGCCGGCGTGCAGCTGTTTACTGACGACGAGGACAGCACCTCCTTGCAAAACATAACCCTGAGCATGAAGCACTTCGAGCTGGGCAAGGTGTTTGCCATTCTGCCCTACGCCCCCAGTGTCTCCGGCGTGCTCGACGGCGACTATCACGCCATTCTCACTAAAGAAAACCTCACCATATCGAGTGATATGGACGTCAAGAACCTCGTTTACCAGCACTGCCCCATGGGCAATGTGGGCACACGGCTCGTCTATATGCCCCAGAGCGACGGCACACATTACGTGGATGCTGTCATCTTGCAGGACGATGAGGATGTGGGAAGCCTCACCGGAACATACAACTCAAAGGGCAGGGGCACGCTGGATGCCGTGTTCAGCATGGAGAAATTCCCGCTCGATTACATCAATGGCTTTGTTCCCGACCGGTTGATAGGCCTCCGGGGCGTGGGAGAGGGCTCGCTCACGCTGAAAGGGCCGCTCGACGCGCTCGACATCAACGGCGAGGTTTACCTAGACTCGGCACACATCTTCAGCGAGCCCTACGGCGTAGACATGCGCTTTGCCAACGACCCTGTGCTCATCAAGAACAGCCAGATAAAGTTCGAAAACTTCGAAATGTTTGCCAACAACGACGCTCCGCTCGACGTGGCGGGCTCGCTCGACTTCTCCAATCTCAACCGTATGATGCTCAACGTGCGCATGAAAGCCGAAAACTTTGAGATCATAGACGCAAAAGAAAATCCCCGGTCACAGGTCTACGGCAAAGCCTTCGTCAATTTCTATGGCGGTATGAGCGGTCCGTTAGACCAGCTCACCATGCGTGGAAAGCTGGATGTGCTGGGCTCAACAGATATGACGTACGTGCTCAGAGAGTCTAATCTGGTAACCGACAACCAGCTCGACGAGCTGGTGAAGTTCACCAATCTCACCGACACTACGGCCGATGTGGTGCAGCGCCCCGACATCAAGGGCTTCAATATGGGGCTTGACATCAGCGTAGACGAGCAGGCACACATACTCTGCGCGCTCAATTCCGAGCACTCCAACTATATAGATCTGATGGGCGGAGGCAACCTTCTGATGACCTACGACCCCGTTAACGACCTGCGGCTCACCGGCCGCTATACCCTCAACGACGGCAAGATGAAGTATTCGTTGCCCGTCATACCCCTGCGCACCTTCCAGGTGCAGGATGGCAGCTACATCGAGTTTACGGGCAATCCTTATACGCCTACGCTCAGCATCACGGCCACCGAGAGCCTGAAAGCCACCGTGGCCAACGGCACCTCGCAGGGCAAGGTGGTAGATTTCAACTGTGGCGTGCGCCTCTCCAAGCAGTTTCCACAGCCCGGAGTAGAGTTTATCATCGAGGCACCCGAGGATATGGAGGTGCAAAACCAGCTCAACACCAAGAGCGTTGAGGAACGTTCAAAGCTCGCTGTGTCTATGCTCGCATCGGGATTGTATCTCGACGAGAGCAACTCCGGCAAGTCGTTCATGAACAGTGCCCTGGCTTCTTTCATGCAAAGTGAGATAAACAACATTACCGGAAACGCCCTCCGCTCCATGGGACTCGACATTACGGCCAACATGGAGAGCACAGCCGACGCTACAGGTAACCTGCATACCGACTATACCTTCAACTTCTCCAAGCGGCTGTGGAACAACCGTTTGCGCGTCGTGATGGGCGGAAGGGTGTCTACAGGTTCGCAGATATCGGAAGACAACGGAGCTTATTTCGACAACTTCTCCCTCGAATACAGGCTCAACAAAAACGAGACACAATATCTGAAACTCTATTATGAGCGTGAGGCTTTCGACTGGCTCGAGGGCAACCTGAGCGAGTTCGGAGGAGGCTTCATGTGGCGCCGAAAGCTCAGACACTTCAAAGACATCTTCAACTTCCGCACGCAGAAAGACGAGATGCCCGCTCCAGCCAAGCCCGACACGATACTCAACAAAAAGAAATGAAACATCAATTCAACATAGCCTGCACATTCTTCCTGGCACTGAGCCTCCTGACGATGGCCTGTGCCTGCTCTTCCACCAGCGCGCTTAGCGACGGCGAGCAGCTTTATACCGGAATGAAGGCTACCCGATACACCAACTACGAGAAGAACCCACACTTCACCGCCACACGCCAGGAGCTCGACGTGGTGCTCGCCACGCGCCCCAATGCGTCGCTCTTTGGCAGCTCCTCGTGGCGCTCGCCATTCCCTGTCGGTCTGTGGATATGGAACGCATTTTCGCCCGGACAAGATGCCTTGAGCAAGTTTCTGGTGAAAGCTTTCGGCTCAAAGCCCGTACTTATGACCAATGCCAATCCCGACCTGCATGTCACCGTGGGCAATAACCTGCTCCGCAAGCGAGGCTACTTCAATGGCAAGATAAACTACGAAATCATCACCGGGCACAACCCCAAGAAAGCCAAGCTGGCTTACACCGTCAACATGGGCCACTTGTGGACGCTCGACACCGTGCGTTACGTCAACTTCCCCGCCGAAGCCGATACCCTCATACAGCTCTCGCGCAGCAAGGCCGGCGTGAAGCCGGGCGACGCCTTCGACGTTACGGCACTTGAGAATGAGCGTCAGCGCCTGGCCACACTCTTCAGAGACAACGGCTATTACTACTATACCAAGGACAATGCCTCCTTCCTGGCCGACACCGTGTCGCGCCCCGGCAAGGTGATGCTGTCCTTGCAGATGGCCGACAGCGTAGAAAACCGTATGATGAAGAAATATTATGTGGGCAACATAACGGTCAACTTTCGCAAGCAATTGTTCGAGCAGCTAAGCCAGTCGCGCCATTTCAGAAGCTTCACAGTGAACTATAACGGGCGCAAGATGCCTTTGCGCCTCGGCGTAATTCTGGCCGGAATGAAGCTTAAGCCCGGCAGCCTCTACAGCTACGACAACGAGCAGCAGCTGCAAGGCAAGATTACGGCCACCGGACTGTTCTCCAACTCCTCTCTCACGTGGACCCCGCGCGACTCCACACAAGGCTGCGACACCCTCGACCTTACCGTAGACTGCACCTTCGACAAGCCCTACGACTTCTACGTAGAGGCTTACGGCAAGGGCAAGACAAGCGGCAAGTATGGTCCCGAACTCATCGTAGGCCTCACCAAGCGCAACGCCTTCAGGGGCGGCGAGCTGCTCAGCTTCAAGGCACATGGCTCTTATGAGTGGGCCAGCGGGCGTAGTGGCAACAACACATCGTCACACATCTCCTCTTACGAGTACGGGGCTGAGGCCTCTATAGAGATGCCCAGAATATTCAACCCCTTCAGACGGTCTATGCGCAAGCTCATAGAGCGAGCCCAAAGCAAGGCAAGCGGCAGACAGGCACCCCGCCTGCGTCAGCTCTTTTATGACACACCCACCACCACACTGAAGGCTTCGTCTGACGTCATCAACCGTGCCGACTTCTTCAAGCGCCACGTTGTGTCGGGCGAGCTCACTTACAACTGGATGACATCGGCACAGTCCTCTTACTCCTTCTCGCCACTCATCCTCACCTACGAGTATATGCAGAGCCGCACCGACTCCTTCATCCACATGGAAAAGCGCATGCCTTACCTGCAAACATCCATGGCCGACCAGTTCGTACCCAAGATGAGTTTCACTTATACCTATCATAGCCCGTCGTCCTACCATCATCCCATCAGCTGGACAAGCACCGTGAGCGAGGCCTCCAACCTGCTCTCGCTGGGCTATATGGCCTTCGGCAGAAAATGGGGCGAGAAGAACAAGGAGATGTTCAAGAACCCCTTTGCCCAGTTTGTCAAGATAGAGACCGACTATGTCAAGCAATGGGGCCTCACACCCAAGAGCAGCATAGTGGCTCATGTGGGCGGAGGGGTGCTCTGGAGTTATGGCAATTCGGTGGCAGCACCTTACACTGAGCAATTCTATGTGGGAGGAGCCAATTCCATACGCGCCTTCAACGTCAGAGAGATAGGGCCCGGCAAGTATCGCTCAGAGAATGAGCTCATGGCGTATGTAGAACAAACGGGCGACATCAAGTTTCAGGCTAATCTTGAGTATCGCCCCCACCTGTTCGGCAGCCTCTATGGCGCCGTGTTCCTCGATGCCGGCAACGTGTGGACGATGCACGATGATGAGCACCGCCCCAATTCGCGCTTCTATTTCAAGAACGCCCTCTCCCAGCTCGCTGTGGGCACGGGCGTGGGCCTGCGTTACGACCTTGGCTACTTCGTCGTACGCCTGGATTGGGGCGTGGGGTTGCACGTGCCCTACGACACAACCCGCTCCGGCTTCTACAACATCGATAACTTCCACGACGCCCAGGCACTGCACCTGGCCATCGGATTCCCCTTCTGATGAGGCTCATGGCCTAATCATTAGTTCTTAATATCATCCGAGCATCCGCCCCAAATACACACTGGCGGAGCTCGTTTTTATTCCTTTACCTAAATAGCTGATACTCAATAGCTTTATAAAACCCATGTTTTTGACTTCCAAAATAGGCACTTTCGCAAAGCAAAACAGGCACTTTTGCTCTGCCATATAGGCTATTTTGGCGCACAAGAATGCTTTCTGTGAAACAAATAAGCTGCAATCCGAAGTGTCAGAACAATTCTTCTACTCTTTTCTTTTAATTTGTTATTATGCCGACGCGTTTAGTCTCATCTTATTTGTTTCCTAAATTTTGGTGGGTTCGATGATATTTTGTATCTTTGCACGATATTCGGGTAGAGGGCTTTGGAGAGCCCCCCGGAGTGAGGAAACAACAATACTAGCAGGAAAAATATATGGCAAAAAAGTTCGCCGAGCACCAAGGCATGGACCTGGTGGCAACAAACAATGAGGTTTTGGCAGAATGGAAGAAGAACGACATCTTCCATAAGAGTATAGACTGCCGTGAGGGGCAGCCCCAATTCATATTCTTTGAGGGCCCTCCCTCGGCCAACGGCCATCCCGGCATACACCATGTCCTGGCCCGTTCTATCAAAGACACGTTCAACAGATATAAGACCATGCAGGGCTTCAAGGTACTGCGCAAAGCGGGATGGGACACGCACGGACTGCCCGTAGAGCTGGGCGTGGAGAAGGAGCTGGGCATTACGAAGAAGGATATAGACAACAAGGCTTCGGATAAATACATCTCTACCGAGGACTATAACCGCAAGTGTCGTGAGAATGTGATGAAGTTTACCAAGGAGTGGCGCCAGCTCACCGAAGAGATGGGCTACTTCGTAGACCTCGACCATCCTTATATCACTTACGACAACAAATACATCGAGACGCTGTGGTGGCTGCTCAAGCAGCTCTACAACAAGGGCAGGCTCTACAAGGGCTACACCATTCAGCCCTATTCGCCCGCTGCAGGCACCGGCCTCTCTAGCCATGAGCTCAACCAGCCGGGCTGCTATCGTGACGTGAAGGACACCACCGTGACGGCACAGTTCAGCATCAAGAACCCGCGCCAGGCTTGGACCAGGCACGGAAGGGCCTGCTTCCTGGCATGGACCACCACGCCCTGGACGCTGCCCTCTAACGTGGCTCTGTGCGTGGGACCCAAGATAGACTATGTGGCCGTGGAGACTTACAACCCCTACGACGGCGAGCCTATCACTGCCGTTATGGCAGAGTCGCGCCTCACTGCCTATCTCAAGCCCGAGCAGGAGGTGAAAGAGGGCGAGCTGGGTGCCTTTGACAAGGCCAAGAAGCTGTGCCCCTGGCGCGTCATCGACCACATGAAGGGCACCGAGCTCGTGGGTATGCAGTATGAGCAGCTCATGCCTTGGGTGAAGCCCTGCGAGAAGCTGGACGACTATGCACCCGCCTTTGTGAGCGAATATGCTGCTGCTCATCCCGACAAGGTGTTCAAGGGAGAGGACGGACGCGACAGCTTTGTGGAGATGGCCGACGAGGCCTTCAGGGTGATACCGGGCGACTATGTTACTACCGACGACGGTACGGGCATCGTGCACATAGCTCCTACCTTTGGTGCTGATGATGCCAAGGTGAGCAAGGACGCCAAGGTGCCGGCTCTATACCTTATTAATAAGAAAGGTGAGACACGACCCATGGTTGACCTGCAGGGCAAGTACTACCTCACGGACGAGCTTGACGCCAACTTCATGGCCCGCTGCGTGGATGCCCAGGCCTACGGGCATCATGCCGGCGACTATGTGAAGAACGCCTACGACCCGCGCTTCAACCCCAACGGCGTGTGGGACGTGAAGGCCAGCGAGAAGGCCGAGGACCTGAACATCGTGATATGTATGGAGATGAAGCAGGCAGGCACGGCTTACAAGATAGAGAAGATGACGCACAACTATCCCCATTGCTGGCGTACAGACAAGCCTATTCTCTATTACCCGCTGGACAGCTGGTTCATCCGTGACACGGCAGACAAAGAGCGCATGGTGGAGCTTAACAAGACCATCAACTGGCAGCCTGAGAGCACCGGAACAGGACGCTTTGGCAACTGGCTGGAGAATCTGAACGACTGGAACCTCTCGCGCTCGGGCTTCTGGGGCACGCCGCTGCCCATCTGGCGCGACAAGGAACGCAACGAAAAGTGCATAGGCTCGGTAGAAGAGCTGTATGACGAGATAGAAAAGGCCGTGGCGGCCGGCGTGATGGACCATAATCCGCTGAAAGAGCGTGGCTTTGTGCCCGGCGACTACAGTCAGGCCAACTACGACAAGATAGACCTGCACCGCCCGTATGTAGACAACATCGTGCTGGTGAGTGACGAAGGCAAGCCCATGCACCGTGAGGCCGACCTGATAGACGTGTGGTTTGACTCAGGCTCTATGCCCTATGCCCAGCAGCACTATCCCTTTGAAAACGAGATACAGGCTAAGGATAGCGAGGCCACACTGGCCGAGAATGGCTGCCACAGCATGGAAGACTACAGGCAAAAGCTCATCAAGTCTGACTATAAGGGCACGCCGCTGCCTCCGGCTTTCTTCCCCGCCGACTTCATCAACGAGGGCGTAGACCAGACCAGAGGATGGTTCTTCACCCTGCACGCCATAGCCACCATGGTGTTTGGGAGCGTAGCCTTCAAGAACGTTATATCATCCGGACTCGTGCTCGACGCCAAGGGCAACAAGATGAGCAAGCACGTGGGCAACGTGACCGACCCCTTCGAGATGATACACAAGTATGGCGCTGATGCCGTAAGGTTTTATATGATGACCAACTCTGAGCCTTGGGACAACCTGAAGTTTGATCCCAACGGTGTAGACGAGGTGAGAAGAAAGTTCTTCGGAACACTTTACAACACCTACGGCTTCTTTGCCCTGTATGCCAATGTAGACGGCTACGAGCCCCAGGTAGGCAGGGTGACACTTCCGGCCGACGCTCCTGAGATAGACCGATGGATCGTCTCCAGGCTCAACTCGCTCATACAGGGCGTAACGAAGCAGCTTGACGGCTATGATCCGACACGCGCCGGAAGGCTGATAGACGACTTTGTGAACAACGACCTGTCTAACTGGTATGTGCGTCTTAACCGCAAACGCTTCTGGGGCAAGGAGATGAGCCACGACAAGCGCATGGCTTACGACACGCTCTACACGTGTCTCGCTACGGTGGCAAGGCTTCTGGCACCCTTCGCCCCCTTCTTTGCCGACCAGCTGTATAAAGACTTGGGCGGTGCCAAGGAAAGCGTACATCTGGAGACATGGCCTAAGTATGACGCCGCCGCCGTGGATGATGACCTGGAAGCACGCATGGCCATCGCGCAGAAGATAACGTCTATGGTGCTCGCCCTGCGACGCAAGGTGAACATCAAGGTGCGCCAGCCCCTGGCTCAGATTATGATACCAGCCATAGACAACGAGCAGAGAAGGCGCATAGCAGCCGTGGCCGACCTGATAAAGAGCGAGGTGAACGTCAAGCAGCTCAACTTTGTAGAAGATGCCGGATTCCTCGTCAAGAAGGTGAAGTGCAACTTCCGCGTCATGGGAAAGAAGTATGGCAAGCTCATGAAGGGCGTTGCCGCACAGATGAACGCCCTGTCGCAGCAAGACATAGCGCGGCTGGAGAGCGACAAACATCTGCTCATTAAGGTCGACGGACAGGATGTTGACGTGCTGGCAGACGACGTAGACATCATCAGCGAGGACATACCCGGATGGCTGGTGAGCAACGAAGGCAACCTCACCGTGGCTCTTGAGGTGGAGCTGACAGACGATCTCAGGCACGAGGGCATGGCACGTGAGCTCATCAACCGCATACAAAATCTGCGCAAGGAAGCCGGACTGGAGATAACAGACCGCATCCTTGTGACCCTGGGACAGCGCCCCGAGGTGAAAGCGGCTGTAGAGTCGTATGGCGACTTGATAAAGGCACAGGTGCTGGCCAACGCTATCAGCGTGGCCGACAACGACGGCACGAAAGTAGAGTTCGACGATTTCACCCTCCCCATAAAGATAGAGAAAGACGATAAATAGCCCGCAAGCCGGCATCCGTGGGCAGGAGCCGGTAGCGAGCCGAAGCCACGGGTGCCACAAGCGGGGAATGTGTAATGCCAAATATTATATACCTATGGAGAAGAGAACACGCTATTCTGACGAGGAGCTTGAGGAGTTCCGCCAGATAATCAATGAGAGACTCAAAACAGCACGAGAGGACTATGACCAGACCATGCGCGTGCTGAGCGGGCAAGATACCAACGACGTAGACGACACCTCACCTACCTATAAGGCGCTGGAAGAGGGCTCTACGGCACAGACTAAAGAGGAGCTGGTGACCATGGCACAGCGCCAACAGAAGTTCATCAACGGCCTTGAGGCGGCTCTGATGCGCATCAAGAACAAAACTTATGGCATCGACCGCATCACAGGTGAGCTCATACCCAAAGAGCGACTGCGCGCCGTGCCACACGCCACGCTGAGTGTGGAATCTAAAAACGCACGGAAACGTTGATGAGCAAGACTAAAAAAGCGTGGCTGGCAGGGATGCTCATCATCGTTCTGCTGGCTATAGACCAAGCTATAAAGGTATATGTCAAGCTGCACATGACGCTTGGACAAAGAGTGCGTGTGCTCGACTGGTTCTACATAGACTTTATAGAGAACAACGGCATGGCATGGGGCATGCAGCTGGGAAGCAAGCTCTTCTTGAGCATCTTCCGCATTGTAGTGGCCCTGTGGCTGATATGGTATATTGTCAGGCAGATAAAGAAGGGGGCACGCACGGGATATATCGTGGTGCTCTCGATGATATGCGCCGGAGCAGCGGGCAACATCTTCGACTCCATCTTCTTCGGACGCCTCTTCACAGAGTCTACGCCCTTCAGCGTGGCACAGCTCGTGCACTGGGGCAGCGGCTATGCGCCCGTGTTCATGGGAAGGGTGGTGGATATGTTCTACTTCCCGCTTATAGACACCTATCTGCCCGACTGGATGCCCCTGGTGGGCGGTTATCATCTCACGTTCTTCGACCCTATATTCAACTTTGCCGATGCTTGCATCACCACAGGCATCTTCGCCTTGCTGCTGTTTTATCGTAAAGACTTGAACCAAACGGCAGACAAGCGACACATAAAGGCTGAGGAGGCAATGAAATGAGCAGAATAAGGCTTTCGGCATGGAGATGGGTGATGCTGCTGGTGGCCGTAGTGGCGTTGGCAAGCTGCAAACCGCAGGTTCCTAAGGACATCATACAGCCCGGAAAAATGGAGGACATACTGTATGACTGGCACCTCGCAAGGAGCATAGGGCAGGACGACAACACTGCCGACCCGTCTCAAAGAGAGGTGAAAGCCGAGGCGCTGCAGATGGCTGTGCTGCGAAAGCATGGCGTGACAAAGAGTGAGTTTGAGCACTCGCTGAAGTATTATGTCAGGCACACCGAGCGGTTGCACGATATATACGAGCACCTGGCCGACAGATATAAGGACAAGATGCTGGCCATGGGAGCCTCGGCAGGCGACGTGAACATGGGACAAGGCTCCCTCAGCGGCGACACCACCAACGTGTGGACCGGCAGCTCATCAACAGTGCTCACGCCCTACGAGCCCTACACGGCCATGTCGTTCAGCCTCAAGACCGACTCTTCTTTCCATAAGGGAGATGCCGTTATGCTGAACTTCTTCTCGCAATACATCGTGCAAGACGGTATGCGCGACGCCATAGCCGTGCTCTCCGTGCGCTTTGCCAACGACAGCATAGCCACGCAGACGCAGCATGTGATGGACAACTTCAGCAACTCGCTGCGCATTGACGACAATGCCAAGCTGGGCATCAAAGAGGTGAAGGGATTCATCATGCTCACGCCACCGTCAGACGACGAGAGCGTCTCTACGCTCAGATTGCTTTTCCTGTACAACATCAGGCTGCTGCGCCTGCACATCAAGCCCCTGCCGCAGCCCTCGGCAGCCGACTCTATCAACGCTCCAGGGTCGGTGGCTCCGCCACTGGGACGGCCCTCGCAGCTGGGTGGAAGCGCGCCGCAGCCCATCACAGGCATACAGTAAAGGAGGACGAATAGTGCGTAGGGTAGGGGCACATAAGGTCATTACACTGGACCAGGAGCTAACTTTGGCCGTTGTGGAGATATGCGGTGAAAGAGTGGTGAACTATTATAGCTTCACCGACGAGCTGCCCATGACAGAGTGGCTGGGCGGCGTGATAGCTCTGAAGCGTGACGCTGAAGGCATCATGCACGCATGGCAAAACAATATAATGATAACGGAAGATATTTAAAAGTAAAAAGAATAAGATATGTTAAGTGTCAACGAATTAGAAGATAAGCTCCTTGAGCTGGCCTTTGCCGAGGATATTGGCGACGGCGACCATACCACTTTGTGTTGCATACCCGAAGATGCCATGGGCAAAAGTAAGCTGTTGGTAAAAGAAGAGGGCATCCTGGCCGGGGTGGATATGGCCCGTAAGGTGTTCAATAAGTTCGACCCAACAATGACCATGCAGGTCTTTATCAAAGACGGAGCACACGTGAAGCCCGGCGACGTGGCCTTCGTGACCAGCGGAAGGGTGCGCTCGTTGTTGCAAACAGAGCGCATCATGCTTAACATTATGCAGCGCATGAGCGGTATAGCCACCATGACTCACCGCTACGTAGAGCGTCTGGAGGGCACCCACACCCATGTTCTCGACACGCGAAAGACCACCCCTGGTATGCGCATCTTGGAGAAGCAGGCTGTGAAAATAGGCGGAGGCATGAACCATAGGATAGGCCTTTTTGATATGATACTGCTCAAAGACAATCACATAGACTTTGCCGGGGGCATACAAAATGCCATATCTCGCTGCCATGAATATCTTAAGCAGAAAAGCCTTGACCTGAAGATAGAAATTGAAGTGAGAAACTTTGACGAGCTCAAACAGGTGCTCGAGTGTGGCGGAGTAGACCGTATCATGCTCGATAACTTCACGGTGCCAGACACAAAGAAGGCCGTTGAACTTATCGGTGGACGCTTTGAAACTGAGTCGTCGGGAGGCATCACCATAGACACCATACGTGATTATGCCCTGCAGGGCGTAGACTTTGTGAGCGTGGGAGCTCTCACCCACAGCGTGAAAGGGCTCGACATGAGCTTCAAGGCTTGTTAGGATTAATAATAAAAGCATTATGAGAAAAGTTCTTTTTTCAGCATTCTTGCTGTTGATGGCTTGCTCGGCAAGGGCTTGCACCAACTTTATCGTGGCCAAGGGAGCCAGCACCGACGGCTCGGTTATCTGCACGTATAACGCCGACGACTACGGCATGTTCACCAAACTGTGCCACTATGCTGCCGGAAGGCACGCCAAGGGTGAGCGCAGAGAGATAATAGATTATGACACACACGAGAGTCATGGCTTCATTCCTGAGGCTCCCATAACATATAATGTCATCGGAAATATCAACGAATATCAGGTAAGCATAGGCGAGACTACCTATGGCGGACGTGAGGAAATGGTTGATACAACGGGCGTCATAGACTATGGCTCGCTCATGTATCTGGCACTACAAAGGGCACGTAATGCCCGTGAGGCCATCAAGGTGATGACTTCTCTGGCCGAGAAATACGGCTATAACAGCGAGGGCGAAACCTTTACCATCTGCGATCCCAATGAGGCTTGGATCATGGAGATGATGGGATGCGGTGGCGACAAGCATCAGAAAGTGGTGTGGTGTGCCGTGCGCATACCCGACAACGCCATTTGCGGACACGCCAACCAGAGCCGCATAGGGCTGGTGAGCAGCTATCCCACCGAGGTGATACATTCTAAAAACATGATCAGTTTAGCCCGTGAGAAGGGTTGGTTCAGCGGAAAAGACAAAGACTTTAACTGGAAAATGGCTTATGCCAAGCCCAACTTCGAGGGCAGAAGATATTGTGAGGCTCGCGTATGGAGTTTCTTCAACCATCACAAGGATATGTCGAGGTATCTTGGTTGGGCCCTGGGCAAGGACCCCAATGCCGAGGATATGCCTCTGTGGATAGTGCCTGACAAGAAGCTCAGCGTGCAGGATGTTGAGCAAGACATGCGCGACCATTATGAGGGAACGCCACTGGCTCTCGACCAAGACCTGGGGCAGGGGCTGTGGGAGATGCCTTACCGTCCCACACCACTTACCTTTGAGGTAGACGGAAAGAAGTATTTCAACGAGCGGCCTACCAGCACTCAGCAAACAGGATTCTCTTATGTCAGCCAGCTTAGGAGCTGGTTGCCCCGCGAGATAGGCGGCATTACATGGTGGGGAAATGACGATGGCAACATGATAGCCTATGTTCCCATCTACTGCGGCAACACTGTGCAGCCCGAATGTTTCAATACGCCCGGAGCAGATGCCGTTACCTTCTCCGATAAAAATGCCTTCTGGGTGTGCAACTGGGTGAGCAACATGGTTTATCCACGCTACAGCCAGATGTTCCCATCCCTTAAGCAGGTGCGCGACTCGTTGGAAAAGAGCTACTTCGCACAGCAGGAGAGCGTTGAGAAGAAGGCACTCTCGCTCTACTCTTCAGACAAAGCCGGAGCGTTGAAGTACCTGAACGACTACTCTAACGAGAAGGCTCAGCAGATGCTGGAACGCTGGAAGAAGCTGGCCATATACCTCATTGTGAAGTATAACGACATGGCAGTGAAGCCCGAAGAGAACGGACACTTCAAGCGCACACCGGCTGGAATAGGAGCCAAGGTGGAGCGTCCGGGCTACAGCAATTATGCCCGTCACGCACTCATCAAGCAGACAGGAGACAAGTTTAAGTATCCGGAATAATAACAGAACATACATAAAGGTTGTAACGAAACAGGAAGAATGGTTGCCATGAACAGTACAGCGGACTTTCTTCCTGTTTCTTTTCTTTAAGGCAACAGAAGCTCAGGGCTGACAGAAGACACGTGTCTGAGAGAGCCATTGCCTTATAACACAAATGTCGGACGTATGGATAAGTATATAGAGATTAAGGGAGCCAGAGTAAATAACCTTAAAAACATCAGCCTCAAGATACCCAGGGGAAAGTTCATCGCGGTGACCGGCGTGTCGGGAAGCGGCAAGTCTTCACTGGCCTTCGACACCCTTTATGCCGAGGGGCAGCGCAGGTATGTAGAGTCGTTGTCGGCTTATGCCAGGCAGTTCTTGGGCAGAATGCAGAAGCCGGAGTGCGATTTCATCAAGGGATTGCCCCCTGCCATAGCCATCAGCCAGAAGGTTTCGTCGCGCAATCCTCGCTCTACAGTAGGCACGTCTACCGAGATATATGAGTATCTGCGCCTGCTCTATGCCCGCATCGGCCGCACTTTCAGCCCCGTAAGCGGTGAGGAAGTGAAGCGGCACACAACAGCCGACGTGCTCGACAAGGCACGCTCTTTTGCAGACGGCACCAAGTTTGTGCTGCTCTCTCCCCTGCATGTGGCCGAAGGACGCACCGTGAGCCAGCAGCTCACCATGGCTATGCAAGAAGGATATAGCCGTATTTATGCCCAGGGCTCCTTCGCACGCATAGACGAATGGCTGGAGAGTCATCCCGACAATGGCACGGCAGACAACATATATATAGTTATCGACCGTCTCACGGTGGAGGATGGCAAGGAGTTTGTGAGCCGTCTTACCGATTCGGCAGAGACTGCTTTCTATGAGGGAAACGGCACTTGCCGCCTCATGGTGCTGCCCTCTCACCTGGCTTATGACTTTTCTACCCGCTTCGAAGCCGACGGAATACAGTTTGAAGAGCCCTCTGACAATCTCTTTTCTTTTAATTCTCCGCTAGGCGCTTGCCCCACTTGCGAGGGCTTCGGCAGGGTTATAGGCATCGACGAGAAGCTCGTCATACCCAATACGTCACTCTCTGTCTACGACGGATGCGTGCAATGCTGGCACGGAGAAAAGCTCAAGGTTTGGCAAACGGAGTTTTGCCGCAGGGCAGCAAAAGATAATTTCCCTATCTTCAAGCCCTATTACGAGCTGTCGCAAAAGGAGAGAGGATGGCTCTGGCATGGCCTTCCGTCAGAGAAAAACATGGATATCCACGACCAAGTGTCGATAGATGCCTTCTTCCAAATGGTGAAGGAAAACCAATATAAGATACAGTACAGGGTGCTGCAGAGCCGTTATCGGGGCAAGACAGTGTGCCCCGACTGTCACGGCACGCGCCTGAAGAAGGAGGCTACATGGGTTAAGATAGGCGGAAAGGCCATTACCGACCTTGTAGAAATGCCCATAGTGAATCTTAAAGAGTGGTTTGCCGGTCTTCAGCTCACCGAGCATGAGGCGCAGATAGCCAAGCGCTTGCTCACCGAGATAAACAACCGCCTGCAGTATATCGTTGATGTGGGGCTGGGATACCTCACGCTCAACCGCCCCTCCAACACCCTTTCGGGTGGTGAGAGCCAGCGCATCAGCCTCACTACGTCGCTCGGCAGCTCGCTCGTAGGCTCGTTGTATATCCTCGACGAGCCCTCCATTGGCTTGCACAGCCGCGATACTGCCAAGCTCATCACGGTGCTCAAGAAGCTGCAGGCATTGGGAAATACCGTCATGGTAGTGGAACATGACGAGGAGATGATGCGCAGTGCCGACTATCTGATAGACGTTGGTCCCGACGCGGGAAGGCTCGGTGGCGAGATAGTATTCCAAGGAAACGTAGCCAATATCACTGCCGACGAAAGGGGAAAGCAGCTGGTTAAGGAGTTTCCCCTGTCGCACACCATCAAGTATCTCACCGGCGCTGAGCAGATAACCGTACCTTCTTCACGGCGAAAATGGAACCTGAGCATCCAGCTAAAGGGCTGTAGGATGAACAATCTGAAGGGGGTTGACGTTACGTTTCCATTGAATGTGCTCACTGCTGTTACCGGTGTTTCGGGCAGCGGAAAGACATCTCTTGTTCGCGGAACGCTCTTCCCGGCCATGAAGCGCAAGTTTGATGAGCCGGCAGAGATACCCGGCGAGTATGTCAGCATGGAGGGCGATTGGCGACAGATAAGCCATATAGAGATGGTAGATCAAAATCCTATAGGCAAGAGCTCGCGCTCAAACCCCGTAACTTACCTCAAGGCATGGGACGATATACGCAAGCTTTATGCCGAGCAGCCCCTTGCCAAGCAGCTCGGACTCACCCCGCAATACTTCTCTTTCAACACAGACGGAGGCCGATGCGAGGAGTGTAAGGGTGCCGGAGTGGTAACCATAGAGATGCAATTCATGGCCGATCTGGTCATTCCATGCGAGTCTTGCCACGGCAAACGGTTCAAGAAAGAAATACTCGACGTGCTCTTCCAGGGCAAGAACGTGAACGACGTGCTCAACATGACCGTGTCTGAGGCCATAGAATTCTTTACTTCGGCCGGGCAGAACGGCATAGCGGCCAAGCTAAAGCCTCTTGCCGACGTGGGATTGGGCTACATCAAGCTAGGACAAAACTCTTCCACGCTGTCAGGAGGCGAGAGCCAGCGCGTTAAGTTGGCCTACTTCATCGGACAGGGAAAGCAAGATCCCACGCTCTTCATCTTTGATGAGCCCACCACCGGACTGCATTTTCATGACATATCCCGATTGCTCGACGCCTTCTCACAGCTCATAGACAACGGTCATACCGTCATAGTGATAGAGCATAACCTTGACGTTGTGAAGTGCGCCGACTATGTTATAGACCTCGGTCCCGATGGCGGCGACCGTGGAGGAAAGCTGGTTGCTGCCGGCACTCCCGAGCAAGTAGCAGCTTGCAAGCAGAGCGTTACAGGGCAGTACTTGCGTGAAAAGCTGAAAAAACAGTGATTTTTTTTGGCTGTGGTAGAAAAAAGTGTTACCTTTGCAACCGCATTTGCCGATATGGCTCAGTTGGTAGAGCAACGCATTCGTAATGCGTGGGTCCCCGGTTCGAGTCCGGGTATCGGCTCATAAAGAGGGGTGCAACATCATTGCATCCCTTTTTATGTGCCCTTGTCTTTCCTCCTTAGCAAGCTGTCAGTGAGCCTTTTGCCGGCTCGGCATCGCCCGTCCGCCCCCTTAAGCCTTCACCCCCGTCTTATGATAGAGCACCTTTACGTCTTCCATGGTGATGAGAATGCCTTTCGGTATATCGCTCATCAGCGTCTTCAGATTATCCGTAAAGGTCAGCAACTTATCCTCCTCGTCTATCATCTCTATCACGATGGGCTGCTTGAGATTAAATTCCCAGAACTTATCCGAGCGCAGTTGGCTGCTCTTGCCAAACCCCATGGAGCCCCGCAACACCGTAGCTCCGTCTATGCCAAACTGCTTTGCGCTGCGCGTGATGACTTCATAGAGCGACTGATGCTTATATGTGTCGGTGCTGCTCAGATATATTCTTAGTATCTTTTCCATGATTAAATGATTTTAGCTATTTGGTTCCCAATGACGAGACACACGAAACCCACGCCCAGGCTCA
>SAMEA3663054__coassemble_472_pt1 | contig 74662 bp, 60 predicted proteins | sample SAMEA3663054__metabat2_low_PE_005 | metagenome-assembled genome bin SAMEA3663054 (sample SAMEA3663054) | pig gut metagenome | biome: pig gut; feature: pig-associated habitat; material: faeces | place: France | collected 2012 | reverse complement strand
GCAACCGTACGTCAACCGGTTACGACAGCTCTAATGGCTTCAAGGGCACCAGGGTGTTCAACAACAACAGAGACAACATATCAACCAACATGCCCTCACGTACCTATCAGCCCTCTCGCTCCAACAACAGTTCCTTCGGAGGCTCACGTTCCTTCGGTGGTGGTTCGTTTGGTGGAGGCGGCTCCTTCAGCGGAGGCGGCCACAGCTTTGGTGGCGGCGGCGGTTCGTTTGGCGGTGGCGGAAGTCACAGCTTTGGCGGACACAGATAATGCCTTCTGCATGATTCAACGTTAATGATGACTTTTTAATTCAATCGAATATGAAAGCAAAATATATATTATTAGCTGCAACGGTGGCAGCAACTATGCCACTTGCAGCACAAGAGACGTATGAAAACGCCAAGCTCATGAAGGGCGACCTGAACGGTACTGCCCGCTATGTGGGCATGGGTGGAGCCATGGAGGCCTTAGGAGCCGACATCTCTACCATCAGCACCAACCCTGCCGGCATCGGACTGTTTCGTCACAGCACGGCTACTGTATCGGGCGGATTTGTCTCGCAGAGCGGTCTGAACTCCGGAGCAGAGGGCGACAAGACCAAGATGAGCTTTGATCAGGCTGGCTTTGTTTACAGCGTGAGGACGGATGCAAGGTCGTATATGAACTTCGCGTTCAACTATCATAAGAGCACCAACTTTGATTTCATCCTTCATGCGGCTGACGCGCTGAGCAATGCATCGGCCAATAAGCTCACTTATCAGAAGTGGCGCAACGGCCTGTTCGATAAGAGCGACGGCGCTTATTCGCAGATGGACCACCTCAATGTGAATGGCTTCAACATGGCTCAAGACTCAGCCAACTATGTAGCCAACGGATATGTGCTCAACAGAGAGCATAAGGGATATATCGGCGACTACGACTTCAACCTCAGCGGCAACGTCAACGACAGATTCTTCTGGGGCGTTACGGTGGGCGTAAAGGACGTTAACTACAGGCACGACGGCTATTATCAGGAGCAGATAGTGTCTACCACCGGCACCACACCCGTGAGATATACCGACCGCAGAGAGATAGACGGAACGGGATTTGACGTGAAGTTGGGCTTCATCGTGCGTCCCATAGCCGACTCTCCTTTCCGCTTTGGCACTTACGTTCAGAGCCCTACATGGTATGATCTTACCACAAAGAACTACTCAACCATCAACGGTGCGGTGAACAACGGCTCGGTGAACGAGTCTTACGATTACAAGATCACCACGCCATGGAAGTTCGGCTTCTCGTTAGGACACACCATAGGCAACTATCTGGCCCTGGGCGCTACCTATGAGTATGCTGACTATGGTAGCTCGCACACACGTGTCAACGACGGCGTGGTAGAGACCTGGGACCCATTTTACGGCCCGGATAGCTATGAGAGTAGCCATAAAGACGGAGCCATGGATGAGCACACCAGCGAAGTGCTCAAGGGTGTCAGCACTCTGAAGCTGGGCTTGGAGGTGAAGCCTGTTGAGAACTTCTCCATTCGTTGTGGTTACAACTACGTGTCGCCTATGTATGACGAGAGTGGTGTGAAGGGTGTTTACAATAATGGTGGCTATGTGTACTCTAACGGTACTTACTATGCCAGCACAGCCGACTATACCAACTGGAAGGCAACCAACCGTTTTACCTTCGGTCTGGGTTATCAGCTGGGAAAGTGGAACTTCGACATGGCCTATCAATATAGTGCCACCAAGGGCGACTTCCATCCCTTCGCTACTTATATAGACCCGAAGTATGAAAGCGAGGATAACTACGCAGGAGCTGTTGAAGTGAAAAACGACAGGAGCCAGATGCTCTTTACGATAGGTTATCACTTCTAATAGTTCATTAGAAAATATTCTCAGGTAGGAGGTAAGCGTACATCACATGGCGTTTACCTCCTATTTGCGTTTAGGGCGAAATACACAATTCCTAATTGCGCTCCTCTGTTTGCTGAGCGTGGCAGAGGGCTGAAGCATGGTAGAGCAGGATGGAACATAGAAGCCTGAAAAACTTGTTTGTTCCAACAAATTACGCTACCTTTGCATGGTTTCATGGCTGCCCAAGGCGCGAAACTCATGGGCTATAGCCGATGAATGATAAAAAAGAAGATGACATGAAAGATTCTGTAATTATTTTGAGTGGGGGGTTAGACTCGGTGACCCTCCTTTATGAGAAAAAAGAAGAAATAGCTTTGGCAGTGAGTTTTGACTATGGGCAGAACCACGCAAGCCGTGAACTGCCTTTCGCAAAGTGGCATTGCGAGCGCTTAGACATTAAGCACATCGTTGTGCCTCTGGCCTTCATGCACGATTATTTCAAGAGCTCGCTGCTTGACGGAGCCAATGCCATACCCGAGGGCAACTATGACGAGAGCAACATGAAGTCTACGGTTGTGCCTTTCCGCAACGGTATTATGCTTGCCCTGGCAGCAGGCATTGCCGAGAGCAACGGCTTGAAGAAGGTGCTTATAGCCAATCATGCCGGCGATCATGCCATCTATCCCGACTGCAGGCCGGAGTTTATCAAGGCCATGACAGCTGCCACAGAGGCCGGCACTTATGCGGGTGTAAGCGTGGTGGCACCCTATACCAACATCACTAAGGCCGAAATAGTGAGGCGGGGCGTACAACTGGGCGTTGACTACTCACACACATGGAGCTGTTATAAGGGTGGCGAAAAGCACTGCGGGAAATGTGGTACATGCCGTGAACGCAAGGAAGCCTTCATGCTGGCCGGCGTGCCTGACCCCACAGAATATGCTGAATAACTGCTCTGCACAATCTTTCTGTTCAGCGCAAGGTGGCATGTAATTCTCTCATCCCATCCTGGTGAGAGGGGAGGCCGGGGCGTAGAAAACAATGGGGCAAATGCCGATAGGAAGCATTTCTAGGACAGCTATTTGTTAATATTCTCAGCATAACTTTTCACTAATTGCCACGGAATTATAAAAAATACAAAATCCAAGAAGTTTTCATTGTTTTCTCTTGCGGGTTCAAGGAAAATGCTATACCTTTGCAACGCTTTTGGAAAAAGGAACATTTCATAGCAGAAATATAAATAGATTAGTTTTTTTAGTGGTTAATTTAGTTTTAGTAAGTATGTAAAATAGGAATTCTTCGTGAGAAGAGTTCCTATTTTGAATTTCACCCCAGCTCATCTTTCTCATTTCAAGCCATAAGAAGGGGTCTCCATCTGCCTGTGGCTATCTTTCCGTAAGTTTTAAAGTCATGAGCATGAATGCCTATGATGTGCAATATGATTGGCCTAGATGAAAGTAAAAAGGCAATGATAAAAAAAGCGCATATTTATATAATGCCTGGTAAGATGGGGAAAAAGCAATTCTTAGGGTTGGATATGGGTGATATGTGGGTGAGATGTTTAATACATTATAGGGTGCTGTGACAGCTTGATATATAATGATTTAACTATTTGGGTGGAATGGGTGGAATAGCGTTTGCAGTAAAATTCAGTTGAGTGTCAATTAAGATGATAAGATGCTGCTTGCTTGAAAGCATGTTGAATAGGCAAACGCTTGTGTTCTTGGTAGGTTTTCTTGATTAGTTGATAATTGCCGGGTGCCCGCCCACGTAGGCTGTCAGCACCCTGCAAATAGATGATTTCCTTGCGAAATATTTATTTCTCCTTATAATCAACCTTCACCACTATCACGCGGAAGGGCTCGTTGAGCTGTGTGTCAGATGCTTTGGCTATGTGCCAGTCAGAAGGAAAGAAGATGTTGAAGCAATCCTCGTTGTTGGTTATCTTGCGCAGTTTGGCACTGTCATAATCATAGTGTATCACGTCTTTCTGAGCGTTATACTCGCAGTTGGGCGTTGAACTTTCATGGTCGAGTAGGGCAAATCCTTCAGTGCCTCTCACTACATACTGAAAGTCTATCTTCTTTCTGTGACTTTCAGATCCCCGTTTATTCACGGGCTTGTTATAATCATCTTGCACGGAAGCCACGAGTGTTGATCCCGGTATGGGATGTTTTCCGGGCGTCAGCGCGAGCAGATCTGTTTGTTGAAGCCATCTGAAGAGAGTCTGCCATTGCTTCTTGTTGCGCTTATATTGCTCGCGGAAGTCAACAACGTTGACAGTAGTGTCGGGACTGGCCTTTGTAAATCCGTTGCGCCATTTGCCGCTTTCCTCCCATTTCAGGGCTTTTTGCAACTGCTTGGGAGTTGTCTTCCGAGTGTAGGTTTGTGCGCCCATGCTTGTTGCTGCGAGCAGGAGCAGGGCAGATAAGATGATTTTTCTCATTGTTTTTCGGTTTTTAAGAGTTATGTTATTTAAGAAACAGCTTTTGCCTTATCTGTTTTTATGCTTCATGTACCAAGGATGTATGATGAAGTTATACATCAGCAGGGAAAAGAGTGACAGCAGGAGTACAGCCAGAAAAGTAGATTCATAAGAGTCTGGTAACCATGTGTAGGCGCAATAGAGCCCCACGCATGTGCCCATAGCCACAGCAAGCACGAAGGAGCTTTGTGCCGAGCTGCGTTTGCAATGTTTGGCCAACTTGATGAAGAAAAGCTGAAAGCGTGTGCAGATGAGTCCATAGCCGAACCCTAGCAGAGTGGGCACCAGGTGATGGACGTTTTCCTGAGGATGTGCCACCTCAATGAGTGACGCGGCCATGATGACGATAAGTCCTGTAACCACTTCACTCTTCAGCTCGGCATCGGGAAAGGCAAAGCGCTCGGCCAGTATGGCTATGACGAAGCCAAGGGCTAGGAAGAGGTAGAAGCCCAAGCCGGTGGCATGTGACAGCACGAGGCCGAAAGTGGCTATGATGAGCATGAGATTGAGCACCATGGGCCAGCTTTGTGGCATGAAGAAGCGGTCGAGCGTGTAGAGGGGTACATCGTCGTCCGGCGTGCGGAAGGGAAATCTTACGCTAGAGATGAGCAAGAAAGCTATTATAGTGGCCGCAGCTGAAGTGCCAATGGCTCCCAACGGGCCAAAATGACCATACATCAAGATGGCCGTGACAGGCCCTATCACGAAGCCGAAGCGGCGAAACCATGAGGCAGCATAGTTGGCCTCGGTGCGTTGGTTGCTTTCGCATACGTCTATGATAAGCGTGCATGACAGGATGACTTGCGCCAATCCGTAAAACGCGCCCAGCAAGGCTGCGAGGCAGATGAGGGCCACCTCATGGTCTATGGGTAATATTCCTTCGGGCAGGCATACGCCCACTTCATACATCACGAGCAGGGTGGCGAGCTGCAGGGCGATGGTTGTGAGACACACCTTGTTGCGTCTGTAGCGTTGTATGAGCCACGAGTTGAAGCCGCATAACAGGGGCATGCCCAGTGCCATAGCCAACATGCAGTAGCCCACCAAGACTTCTTTATCGCTGCCAAATCTTTGCAGAAACCACATTGCAAAGATGGGTATGAACGCTGTCATGGCGCTGGTTAGGAACATATTGGCCAGGGCAAGATGCCAGAAGCTGTGGTTCCACAGCTTGATGTGCACGGGTGTGTTTTGCGTGTCCATTAATAACTTTCTGTTTCGTTAGGGAAAGAGCCTTCCTTTACGCACTTCACATATTGGTTGATGCCGTCTTTCATGCACTGTCCTACTTCGGCGAAGTGGCGTAGGAACTTGGGCTTGAAGCCTTCTGTCATGCCCAGAGCGTCGGTATATACCAGCACTTGTCCGTCGGTATAAGGTCCGGCGCCTATGCCTATGGTGATGCCTTTTATCTGCTGCGTAACCTTACGTGCCAGCTCAGCGGGCACCTTCTCGAGCGTGATGCCGAACGCGCCAGCCTCGTCAAGTGCCTTTGCGCTGGCCATGAGTCTCTCGGCCTCAGCATCTTCTTTGGCTCTTACGCCATAGCCGCCAAACTTATGTATGCTTTGCGGGGTGAGCCCCAGGTGCCCCTCAACGGGTATGCCAGCATTGATGATAGCCTTTACGGTGTCTACAATCTCCAGTCCGCCTTCCAGCTTCACGGCGTCAACACCCGTTTCCTTCATGATTCTTACGGCATTGCGTACGGCATCCTCTGTAGAAACCTGATAGCTGCCGAAGGGCATGTCGCACACCACGAAGCTATGTTTGCAGGCTTTGGCCACAGAGCGTGCATAGACAATCATCTCATCCACCGATATGGGCAGTGTGCTGTCGTTGCCCTGCATAACGTTAGAGGCAGAGTCGCCCACGTGGATAGAGTCTATTCCGGCCTCGTCGAACAGGCTTGCAGTAGTGAAGTCATAGGCTGTAACCTGTGCTATCTTCTCGCCTGCGAGCTTCATTTCATGTAGTGTCTTTACTGTAATCTTTTTTTTGTCAGTTGATAAATATGCCATAATGATATATTTATGGAGTAGCCTGGCAGCCATAAGCGTTGTCTTCTGCCTGATAATAAACTTTCAGGGCAGGCGTGAGGGCTGTCGGTGAAGGGCTCCTGTTGTTTTTATGCTTAGTTACGGTCGTTGTTGTCGGCCATGTGCGTATAGTTGCTTATCACCTCATCGCAGTAGGGCGCAATGTCACTGGCCTTGTTGGTTGTGGCCAGACCTATGACCTTAGCTCCTGAGGCTCGTCCTGCTTTCAGACCGTTGAAGCTGTCTTCAAACACCACACATTCTTTGGGTGAAGCGTTGAAGCGTGCCGCGCCTTTCAGATAACAGTCGGGGTCGGGCTTGCTCTTGTCAAAGTCCTCGCTTGTGAGTATGGCGTCGAAGAGCTGTTTGAAGTCTGGCCGTTGCTTATATACTACGGCCATCTTGGCCTTGTTGCTGCTGGTCACTACGGCTGTCTTCACTCCCTGTGCCTTGAGATACCGGATGTAATCTTTAAATCCGGGTATGTAATCGAAGTGCATGTGCTCCTCGAACTCGTTAAGTTGGCGGGTAATGTCATCCTGCTCGGCCTTGTCGTCGGCGAAATATCTGTCGTATATCTGTACGAGTGTCTGTCCTTTAATCTTCTGCTCGAAGTGTTCTATGTCAGGACGATACTCTTTTGCGATGCTTTTCCAGAACACGGTGTACTGCGGTTCAGTGTTAAACACCACACCGTCTAGGTCAAATAAAGCTGCTTTCATCATTTGTTTATCCTAATCACTTAATTCTCGGTGCAAAGTTACTCAATATTAACAGTGTGTGCAAGAAATAGATGTTGAAAAGTGGTTGCGGTGCTTTTTTGCGATATTCTTGCTTGTTCATGCCTCTCGTTGCTACTCGTTCATCTTTCCACAATAGGGGCATCGCCCTTTGCGATGCAGCTCGGCCCCGCAGTTACCACAGAAGTACACGTTGCGCGAGTGGCGATAATAGCTCTTCATGGCATACCATATATATATGATGAGCAGCAAGTAGCCCACGTAATAGAGCGTGCTGATGGAGAACACGATATAATCTACGGCGCACATGCCGGCTAGTCCGCACAGATAGAGCAGGGTGTCGTTGGCCTTGAGCTGATGGCGCGTGTCGTCGATGGCGGCCAGAGCTACGATGAGCATGGCCCATACCAGGATGAGAAACACCTTGAGCAGCAGTGCTTGCGAGAAGGGGTTGAGCGACGGATGAAAGTAGAATTCTTGCCAAGCATCGGGTGCGAACATCTGTATGCTGGCATAGAAGGTGGCCGAGGTGGCCACGATGAGCGTGAGCAGGGTGGGGTAGAAGGAGTGAATATCGTTGAAATGTACGATTCGGGCATTGCCTTTCAGTATCTTCCTGAAGATATATCCCACAGCTACCAGGCTGATGATGATGAGGAAGATGAGCAGGTGCTGGTTGGAGAAGGTGGATATGAACTGTGAGATGGGGTCGTCGGGGTCTACCTTCTTCAGCAGTTTCGACTCGTGTGTCCACCCGAAGTCATACTGGTCGCTGGCCACTTGCACCCATACCGAGTCTATGCTGTCTGCCGGCATGATACGTATGTCGGCCACCACGAGCCTCTGTCCCTTGTGTACGGCAAACGAGTCGATGTGCATTTGGCTCACTATCTCCTCCGGCTGTTGTTTATAGAGCATGAGCGAATCGCCTTTTACAACAAAGTTGAAGTTGATGGTGTAGTGGTGCGTCTGCGCAAATCTGATGGAGTCTTGCTGTTGCTGGGTTAGCTCCATGGGTATAGTGTCGCGCAAGCGTAACGTGTCGCTCAGCCTAAGATGGCTGCCCGTGTGACCGTTGTAGCATGAGCCTAGCAGCACCATGCTGATGATGAGCGTCAAGAGCGACAGCAGGTGTTTACTTCTCAGCATATATATTCATTTGGCATTCGTTGCATTGGAAGCTCAGACGGAATTTTCTGCCGTCGGGCAGAGTGAGGAACAGTGGCTCATGCCATGTGGGACGCTTGCCTCCGCGGCGTACACAGTAGCCCAACGAGTAGCGCAGACAATGTCTGCATTGCATGATGAGCGGTGAGCTGACGGGCTTTTCCTCAAACGAGGGAGTGATGTGTGTTAGCCCGGCCCCTTCATAGAACTTTACGGCTGCCGTGTTGGCAATATTGTATAAATAGGGATATTGCTCATATTCAGCCTGCCATGCCTGCGCCTTTGGCAACTGGGCAGGTGTTGTTTGCATTTCCCTCACATTAGGAAGCAAACTGCTTATAGCATCTTGTAGCTCCTCTGCTACTTGCCTTCTCAGTTCGGCGAGCTTGCTGCTGGGTATAAATAGAGCTTCGGCTTGCTCACTTATATTAATTTCTGACGCCTCAAACGCCGTGTTGCCGAGCTTAGACAGCTGTCGGATGATGTTGTCATGCTGAGGCTTCTGTGCTATCTGGTGGGGCAACTCCATGCCTACAGTGATGATGACTGACTTTGGCATGTTCTCCGCAAGGGCCATGGTGAGCGATATGCCGGTTGCGGTGGCCTGCAAAGAGAGGTTCACGCGCATCTTCCTGACGGCCGTCTTGCCTGCCAGAATCTTCTCAAAGGCCTGGTCGTTGTTGCGGTAGAGCGCCATGCCATGCCGCAGGTTTTCGGGCATCTTAAATGGGAACAGCTTGTTGCCTATGGCTTTATTTACTCTGAAGCCCTCCAGCTCCTGATGCGAGTTGATGAGGCAGAGCCCGTCGCCATTGGCAAATGCAGCGGTACCGGCCACTGTCAGATAGTCGGGATGCACCTCCTTGACGTGTCCCACGAACTCTCCCATGGCCTTGGGAGTGTTGGGTGAGAAGATGTCGGGCCTTCTTCCGTTCAAAAAATAGTTGGTATAGCCTCTGTTGAAGGTCTTCTGCAGGTTGGGCGTAAAGCTATATGTTGTTCTGCCCAAGCTGGCGCGGCGGTATTCGTCGGGCCGTTTGCGTATGATGTCGTCTATTTTTTGGCTGTAGGCTGCCACCACATTCTTCACGTAGTCGGCATCTTTCAGCCTTCCCTCTATCTTGAAAGCCGATGCTCCGGCGTCCATTAGCTCTTCCAGGTGCTCTATCTGGCACATGTCTTTCAGTGAGAGCAGATGCTTGTCGTGTGCAATCACCTTGCCGTCGGCATCTTTCAGATCAAACTTCAGACGGCAGAACTGCGCGCACTCTCCTCTGTTTGCCGAGCGTTTGAAGCAATGTTGTGAGGCATAGCACACGCCTGAGTAGCTCACGCACAGCGCTCCGTGCACAAACACCTCCAGCTCTATGTCGGGCACTTGGCTGTGTATGTCGGCTATTTCTTCTGCCGACAGCTCTCTTGCCAATACCACTCTGCTAAAGCCGAGGGCCTTGAGCCATTTCACTTTGTCGGCTGTGCGTGTGTCACATTGTGTAGAGGCGTGCAGCGCGGGGTGCTTCATGTCCTTGAGCGAGGCCAGCAAGCCCATGTCTTGTATGAGCAATGCGTCGGCTCCTGCCTCTTGCAGTTGGCTTATCAGCTTGAGCGTGTCGGCCAACTCATTATTATATATAATGGTGTTCACGGTGACATGCACGCCGGCACCATACCGGTGAGCATATTCGCACAGCGCCTTGATGTCGTCGATGGAGTTGCCGGCCGCCGCGCGTGCGCCATAATGAGCCGCTCCTATGTACACGGCATCGGCTCCATGGTCTATGGCTGCTATGCCGCACTCCAGGTTCTTGGCTGGCGCAAGTAGTTCGATGGTTCGCATGTCGATGGGTTATGGTTATCTAATGTCGTCTATATTATATGGTGTTTCCTGGTAAACATAGTAGTTTATCCAGTTGCTGAAGAGCAGATTGGCATGTGCCCTCCACGTCACCAGGGGCGGGTTGTCGGGGTTGTCGTCCCTGTAATAGTTAACGGGCATCTCTACATCGTCTCGCTTTCCCCTGTCTCTTCTGTACTCTTTGTCCAGTGTTTCGGGGGCATACTCAAGGTGTCCGGTCACAAAGATGTCGCGTCCGTCGCGTGCCATCACTATACCCACGCCACTCTCACGTGACTCTGCTATGATGTCAAGCTCCTCATGCTTCACGATGTCCTCTCTTCTCACCTCGGTATGCCTGCTCTGCGGCATGCAGAACACGTCGTCGAAGCCTCTGAACAGGGGCAGGTGCGGCTTTAGTGGCATCTGCTTGAAGATGCCGAACATCTTCTTGGGCAGTGGATGCTTGGGCACATGGTGAAAATACCACAATCCGGCTTGCGCCGCCCAACATATATATAAGGTACTGGTAACGTGGCTGTGCGCCCAGTCGAAGATGCGTGTTATCTCGTCCCAGTATTCCACATCCTCATATTCAAGCGTCTCTATAGGGGCTCCGGTAATAATCATTCCATCGAAGTTCTGCCGTTTCAGCGTGTCAAAATCCTTATAGAACATCATCATATGCTTGATGGGTGTGTTCTTAGGCTTGTGGCTTTTGAGCTTCATAAAGTTGATGTCTATCTGCAAAGGAGTGTTAGACAGCAACCTTATCAAGTCGGTTTCGGTTGTTATCTTCAGTGGCATGAGGTTGAGAATGACAATCTTCAGCGGCCTTATGTCTTGCGTTGTTGCCCTCGAATTGTCTATTACAAAGATGTTCTCATTCTTGAGAATGTCGATGGCGGGCAGCTTATCCGGCAGTCTTAATGGCATTTAATTATATCCTTTCCTTTATCAATACGATGTAGGGGCACGCTTTTGGCGTGACTCTATATTCATTGGCAAAGTTAATTATTTTCAGCGTAATAACGAAAAAACCGCCACAAAAGTTTGATTTTGTGGCGGTTTGTGAACATTATATTAAGATTTCTTCATTTTATGATGCTATTACCACAGTTGCAGACGCTTGTCTTTTGGCAGATACATCTTGTCTGATGGCTTCACGTTGTAGGCGTCATACCATGCGTCGATGTGTGGCAGCGCTCCGTCTACACGCCATTTGCCCAGAGAGTGTGGGTCGCTCTTCACGCGGTTGCGTATCTCCTTATCGGTGATATTAGATGCCCATACGCCGGCATAAGCGAGGAAGAAGCGCTGGTCGGGGGTAAATCCGTTCTTGTTGCCCAGCTTCTTTCCCTCTGTGGCATGCTTGTAGGCGTAGAAGGCCACTTGCAGTCCTCCGTGGTCGGCAAGGTTCTCACCCAGGGTAAACTCGCCGTTGGCATGCAGTCCGGGCAGCACTTCTATGCTGTCAAAGTAGTTGGCATAGAGCTTGGCACGCTTCTCAAAGCCCTTGGCATCGCTGGGTGTCCACCAGTCTCTCAGGTTTCCGTCGGCGTCATATTGTCTGCCCTGGTCGTCAAATCCGTGCGTCATCTCGTGGCCTATCACCACACCTATGGCACCATAGTTGAAGGCTTCGTCGGCCTGAGGGTCGAAGAAAGGATACTGCAGGATGCCTGCTGGGAAGCAAATCTCGTTGGTGGTGGGGTTGTAGTAGGCGTTAACGGTTTGCGGAGTCATCAGCCACTCGTCCTTGTCTACTGGCTTTCCGGCCTTGTGCTCTATCTCATAGTCTGTTGCAAACTCCCTGCATGCCAGCACATTGTCATAATATGACTTGCTGGGATCGATGTTCAGCTTGCTGTAGTCCTTCCATTTGTTGGGATAACCTATCTTTACGTAGAACTTGTCCAGCTTCTTGTGAGCGTTGAGCTTGGTGCTGTCGCTCATCCATGTTTGCGCGTCGATGCGCTCGCCCAGTGATATTTGCAGGTTGCGCACCAGCTTCTCCATCATCTTCTTAGACGATTCGGGGAAGTAACGCTGTGCGTATATGCGTCCGAGCGCCTCGCCCATCTGGTTCTGCACCTGACTTGTGGCGCGTCTCCACAGCGGATAGTCTTCTTTACGGCCCGACATGGTGCGTCCGAAGAAGTCGAAGTTGGCCTCCCTTATCTCGTCTGTGAGGTATGAGGCCGAGCTCATCAGCACGTCCCACTCCATCTGCGCGCGCATCTCGTCAGCGGTTTGCAGGCTCATCAGAGCGTTGAGGCCCTCGAAGAACTTAGGCTGTCCCACAACCATCTCTTGTATGTAAGCCTTGTTAATGCCCTCTGCCTGAGCCATATCTGCCAGTTTGATGTTGGGATATTTAGCGTTGAACTCCTGCAGAGTCATCTTGTTGTAGTTGGCTTGCGGGTCGCGCAGCTCGGTGTTAGACTTGGATATGAGCGCCAGCTCGGTCTCCATGCGCATGATGGCATCACTCTTTTGGCGTGCCTGCTCGTCGTTGAAGCCGTAGAGCTTAAACATTCTGGCAATGTGCTTGTGGTAAGCCTCGCGTATGGCAACGGTGGCTGAGTCGTTGTTTACATAGTAGTCGCGCTGTCCGAGTGTCAGTCCGCCCTGCATCAAGTTAAGGATATTCATGGTGACATTCTTCTCGTCGGCGCCGAAACCGTAGCCAAAGGGCACGCCATAGTCCATCTTCTGATACTTGAGCTGTATCTTCCTGAGGTCGTCCTTAGTCTTTGCGGCCTCTATCTCATCCAGCAATGGCTTTACAGGAGCAATGCCGGCCTTGTTGCGGGCATCCACATCCAGCGCCATTTTGTAGAAGTCTGAGAGCTTCTGCTCAAGTGTTCCCTTTGCGTACTTCTTCTTAAGGTCGGTAAGAATGCTGTTGATGCGCTTGTTGTTGTCTTCTCCCAACTGGTCGAAGCTGCCGAAGCGGCTGTAGGCTGCGGGCAATGGATTGAGTTTCTGCCATCCGCCGGTGGCGAACTGGTAGAAGTCGTCTTGTGGGCGCACGCTCTTGTCGAAGTTCTTGTCGAGCAATCCCGATTTGCTCTGAGCGATACCGGCTATTGGTAATGCGGCCATCATTACAACGGGAATAATTTTCTTCATGTGCATATTTTATAGTTTAGATATGTTGTTCTTATATGTCGTGTCGTCACTCTTGCTCTTTCTGTATGTCCTCTACGCGCTCCGAGAGCGTGAGCCACTTGTCGTTTTCGGCGTCAAGTGCCTGCTTGAGGGTGGTATATTCGGTTACCAGCTCCATGTTGGCGGCGTTTTCGGGCTTCATAAACAGTGCGTCGAGCTCCTTTACGCGCTTCTCCATGGTGGCTATCTTGCGTTCGCACTCCTGCACATCGCGCTGGGCCTTGCGCAACTTCTTTTGTTGTGCCTTGTGCTCCAGATAGTTTTGCTTGCCAGCCGATGGCTTTTCGTCGTCGCTGGTGGCGGGTTGTGCCTGTGTGGCGGGCTGTTGCCGGCTGATGGCCTCGTTGATGCTGTCGGCATTCTTGCTCTGCAGCCAGTCGTATATGCCGCCAATGTGCTCGCGCACCTGCCCGCCTCCAAACTCATACACCTTGCTCACCAGTCCGTCTAGAAACTCTCTGTCGTGGCTCACAATGATGGCTGTGCCGTCGAAAGCCTTGATGGCTTCTTTCAGAACATCCTTAGAGGGCATGTCGAGATGGTTGGTGGGCTCGTCCAGAATGAGCAGGTTGACGGGCTCGAGCAGCAGCCTTATCATAGCCAGACGCGACCTCTCACCGCCCGAGAGCACCTTGACTTTCTTTTCGGATGTCTCGCCACCGAACATAAAGGCACCCAGCAGGTCGTTTATCTTGAGCCGCATCTCGCCCGTTGCCACACGGTCTATGGTGTCGTATATGGTCAGATCCTCGTCTAGCAGTTGGGCTTGGTTCTGCGCGAAGTAGCCTATCTGCACGTTATGGCCTATCTTCAGCTTGCCCGTGAAGGGTATTTCGCCCATGATGCATTTCACCAGCGTAGACTTACCCTCGCCGTTCTTGCCCACAAAGGCCACTTTCTCGCCGCGCTTGATGGTCAGGTTGACGTTGCTGAAGACAGTGTGGCTGCCATAGTCTTTGCGCACATCCTGACAGATAACGGGATAGTCGCCACTGCGAAGGCAAGGTGGAAACTTCAGATGCATGTGCGCGTTGTCCACCTCATCCACCTCTATGGGCACAATCTTCTCCAGTTGCCTGATGCGTTGCTGCACTTGTACGGCCTTGGTGGCCTGATAGCGAAATCGCTCTATGAAGGCTTTGGTGTCGGCAATCTCTTTTTGCTGGTTTTCGTAAGCCCTCATCTGCTGCTCGCGGCGCTCCTTGCGCAGCACCACATACTGGTCGTATTTCACCTTGTAATCTTCTACATGGCCGCACGTAATTTCCAAGGTGCGGTTGGTAACGTTGTTGATGAAGGCCCTGTCATGGCTCACCAAGACCACTGCTTTGGCCGATTGCTGCAAGAATTGTTCAAGCCATTGTATGCTCTCTATATCAAGATGGTTGGTGGGCTCGTCCAGAAGGAGCACGTCAGGCTTGCGCAACAGTATCTTGGCAAGCTCTATGCGCATGCGCCAACCGCCCGAAAACTCTTTGGTGGGGCGGTCGAAATCTTCTCTGGCAAAGCCCAGTCCGACAAGCGTGCGCTCTATTTCGGCCTCATAGTTTTCGCCGCCCATCATCATGTAGAGCTCGTGCTGCTGGGTGAATTGCTCCACCAGATGCGCGTAACCGGCCGACTCGTAGTCGGTGCGGTCGGCCATTTCCTGCTGCATCTGCTCCAGCTGCGACTTCATCTTGGTGTGGTCGGCAAAGGCTTTGCGTGCTTCTTCCAGCACGGTGGTGTCGTCGCTGAGCTTCATAACCTGCGGCAAATAGCCTATGGTTGTGCCCGATGGGCATGACACGGTGCCCGATGTGGGCTTCTGCAGTCCGCAGAGAATCTTGAGCATCGTTGATTTTCCTGCTCCGTTCTTGCCCACCAACGCTATCCTGTCGTGCTCGTTGATGACGTAACTAACATCCTTAAAAAGCGGCTTCACGCCGAATTCTACTGTAAGGCCTTCTACTGATACCATGAAATAGCTTGTATATTTAACGTGCAAAGATAAGAATTTAATTTTTATCAGCAAAATATTCAAGTCATCATCTTGCTTTTTCTATCGTCGCATAATGTAAAATTTTCAGAGCCATTTGCCCTACAGCTGTGAGTCATGTCATGTTTTTTGGCATCTCAAACGGCCGTTTTTACAGCACGAAAGTGCCTGTTTCGGCTTGCGAAATGGGCATTTTGAGCGCGCCAAAAGGACTATATTGCAACGCTGTTGAGTATCAGTGAGTTAGCGAGATGCCTAAGAGCGTATGGCAGAAAGGTTTTGATGGCCCGATTTGTAACGTTATTTTATCAGCTCATGTGCTCTTGCCTGATGCCTTACGCTGTTGTGCTCATCTCGCTCACTTCTTCTTTTTACATCAGCCGGAAGGGCGAGTGACGCTCATTATTATACTTATGCAGTTTCTGAATTGTGCGGTTGGGGCTTGAGAGACAATATTTGCAGAGGTGTGAGGAATTATATATCATTTTTAAGGAAGTTTAGAACTGTTTTTCGTTGAAATGACAATTTTGTTGCCAACAGAACGAAAATAATGCACAAAACTTTTGGATTTGTGCATCAATGATATTACCTTTGCACACAAAATTCATTTTTGTGCAATGGAAAGTACAGTTTGTTTTAATGCATATATACAGAAGGCCATTACAGGAAATTGGGATAAAAACGCCCTCACAGACTATAAAGGGGCAACGCTTCAATATCATGATGTGGCCCGGAAAATAGAAAAGTTGCATATACTTTTTGAGTATAGCGGCATTAAGAAAGGCGATAAGATAGCCCTTTGCGGGCGCAACAGCTCTATGTGGGCCGTGGCTTTGCTGGCCACTCTCACCTATGGGGCAGTGGCAGTACCTATACAGCACGAGTTCACACCCGAACAAGTGTATAATATTGTAGAGCATTCTGAGGCCAAGCTGCTCATGGTGGGCGACGTGGTGGCCACCACGCTGGAGGCTGACAAGATGCCACAGCTCACCGGAATTATCTATTTGCCCGATCTGTCTATCGTGGAGAGCCGCTCAGACAAACTTACTTACGCGCGCGAAAATCTGAATGCCATCTACGGGCATAAATATCCTGAAAGCTTCAGGCAGAAAGATGTGAGCTATCATCAGGACGACCCTGAGGAGCTGGCTCTTATCAATTACACCAGCGGAACAACAGGATTCTCCAAGGGTGTGATGCTTCCTTACAGGGCACTGATGGGCAACTTGCAGTGGATATTGGCCGAAGTGGGTCCCCATGTGCCCAAAGGCAGCAACGCGCTGAGCATTCTGCCCATGGCACATATGTATGGCTTGCTCTGCGAATTCTTCTTCGAGTTCAGCTACGGCAGCCATATCTACTTCCTCAACCGTATGCCCAGCCCCACGGTTATCACGCAGGCGTGCGCCGACATCAAGCCGGCCATCATCTTTGCCGTGCCTATGGTGATGGAAAAAATTATACGTAAGAAGATATTCCCGCTCATTCAGAACAAGCCGGTGCGTCTTTTGCTCAACATGCCCGTTATCAGCAAGAAGGTGAAGGAGCGCATCTGCGAGCAGGTGATGAACGAGTTTGGAGGCAAGATATACGAAGTGGTTGTGGGAGGAGCAGGACTCAACGTCGAGATACAAGACTTCCTGGCCAGCATAGGCTTCCCCTTCACCGTGGGATATGGCACAACCGAAACGGCTCCTATGATTTCGTATGCCGACTGGCACGACTATAAGCTGCGCTCATGCGGGCGCGCCGTGACAGGCATGGAGGTGAAAATAGCCAGTCCGGACCCCCTCACCATACCCGGAGAGATTGTCACCAAGGGCCAAAACGTGATGACGGGCTACTACAAGAACCCGCAGGCCACGCATAAAGTGCTGGATGACGAAGGCTGGTTTCACACCGGCGACCTCGCCACAATGGACAGCGAGGGCAACGTATATATACGCGGACGCATCAAGAACATGCTGCTCGGGGCCAACGGACAAAATGTATATCCCGAGGAAATAGAGGATAAGCTCAACTCGATGGCCATGGTCAACGAGAGCATCGTGATACAAAAAGGCGAAAAACTGGTGGGACTTGTTCATCCGGACATTGAAGAGGCACACTCGCTGGGCTTCACTTCAGAGGACCTGGAGAGCATTATGGAGCAGAACAGGAAGGAGCTCAACAACATACTTCCCTCTTTCTGCAAGCTGTCGGCCATCAAGATACATGATGAGGAGTTCCAAAAGACTCCTAAGAAGAGCATCAAACGTTTTCTGTATCAGGACGCAGTGTAAGCGAACAATTATATGACTATATCCTGAGTAAAACGTGTAAGGATAACTAAAAATTGCACAAATAATTTTGATTTGAGCAAAGAAGTAGTTATCTTTGCACATTATAAGAAAAACTGTGCAATGGAATCAATACCGAGTTTCAACGCGTTAATAGAGAAAAGTATCATAGATCATTGGGATCTTGATGCACTTACAGATTACAAGGGCAAGACGTTGCAATATCATGACGTGGCCCGGAAAATAGAAAAACTGCACATTCTCTTTGAGAATTGCGGCCTGCAAAAGGGCGACAAGGTGGCACTGGCCGGACGCAACAGCAGCAACTGGGCCGTAGCTTTCCTGGCTACACTTACCTATGGTGCCATAGCGGTGCCCATTCTGCATGAGTTTACAGCCGACCAAATACACAACATCGTTAACCATTCAGACGCTAAGCTCTTGTTTGTAGGCGATGTCGTGGCTACGGTTATAGATGCCACGAAGATGGAAAAGCTGGAGGGTATCATCTATATACCTGATTACTCGCTCGTGGTGTCACGCACAGAAAAGCTCACATACGCCCGCGAGCACCTCAACGAGATGTTCGGGCAGCGTTATCCCAAATACTTCAGAAAGCAGCATGTGTCTTATTATAAAGAGCAAAGCCCCGACGAGCTGGCTCTGATAAACTATACCAGCGGCACAACAGGATTTTCTAAGGGCGTGATGATACCTTATCGCGCGCTTTGGAGCAATGCCGACTTTGCCCAGCACGTGCTGGGTGATGTTGTGAAAGAGGGTGAGAACGTGATAAGCATCTTGCCTATGGCTCACATGTATGGCATGTCGTTCGAGTTTATATTCGAGTTTCTCAAGGGCGTGCACGTGTTTTACCTCACCCGTGTGCCCTCTCCGGCCATCATAGCACAGGCTCTGGCCGAGGTGAAGCCCATCATTATGATTGCCGTTCCGCTGGTTATAGAGAAGATTATTCGCAAACGCGTATTCCCAAAGGTACAGAACAACCGAGTGAGATTGCTTCTCAACATGCCGGTTATCAGCAAGAAAGTGAGAGAAAAGATTTGCCAGCAGGTGTACGAAGCCTTTGGCGGACATCTGTATGAGCTCATTATAGGCGGCGCGGCGCTCAATAGCGAGGTGGAATCGTTCCTTAAACGCATCGACTTTCCATTCACCGTGGGTTACGGAGCAACGGAGTGTGCCCCCATTATATGCTATCGCGACTGGCATACCTTTGTGAAAGGGTCGTGCGGACAGGCTGCCTATCACCAGCAGGTGAGGGTAGACAGCAGCGATCCCGAGCATGTTGCGGGTGAGATTCTCACCAAGGGGCCCAACGTTATGCTGGGTTATTATAAGAACGAGGAGGCTACCCGAAAGGCAATAGACAAGGACGGATGGTTTCATACGGGCGATCTGGGCCTGATGGACGCAGACGGCAACGTGTTCATCAAAGGCCGTTCAAAGAACATGCTGCTGGGTTCTAACGGACAGAATATCTATCCGGAGGAGATAGAAAACAAGCTCAGCTCGATGGCTCTGGTCAATGAGTGCATCGTGATGCAGCGAGGCGATAAGCTCATCGGCCTTGTTCACCCTGATTATGATGAGGCCCGAAGCCTTAATCTGTCGGATTCTGACATAGAGAATGTCATGGAAGAAAACCGCAAGCAGCTCAATGAGGAGTTGCCGGCATATTGCAGGCTCTCTGCCATAACCATTCATGAAGAGGAGTTTGCCAAGACTCCTAAGCGCAGCATTAAGCGCTTCCTTTATACCAAATAACAATTATCCTGCATCTTGCATGCCTTTTAAGCGCTGCGAGATGCAGGATAATCGTAAGTATTATATACCTTTTTTGTAGGCCAGGTGCCTCTTGGTGATGCCGGCCAAGGGCTTAGTCGTCTAGCAATGTAGATGATCTAACGCGCGAAAGAGTCTCTGGCGTCATCTGCAAGTAGCTGGCTATGTACACCAACGGCGTTCTCAGCACCACCTGAGGATTTAGCTTGCATAGTCTGCGATAGCGGTTTTGGGCAGACTCAAAGCGCAACATGTCGGCCTTTATCTGGCTGATGATGAGGCTCTCTTCCAGTATCTTGCGATACAATATCTGTATGTTCACATTGTGTAGTGCCACTTCTTCCAGCCTGTGTTTGGGCAGGGCATAGATCAGAGTGGGCTCAAGCGCCTCCATTTGCAGGTGTGATGGCTCTTCCTTGAACAAGCTCTGAATGCACATGACGATGGTTTTTTCTACGCCAATGTGCTCTGTAAGCTCCTTGCCATTCTTTTGATAGAACTGGCGCACCAGCCCTCTTTCAACATAGCCGATATCTTTGCAAACATCACCTTCGGTGAGTATCATCTCGCCCTTGGCATATTTGCGGGGCACCAGTATGCTTTCCAGCACGTCAAGTTCGTCGTGCGTCATCGTGCTATATTTGCGGGCGAGCTCACGGGCTATATCTCTTGTGGTCTTTACGGGTTCTTTCATAATTCCTCTCTTTCTCTTTTTATGTGTCGTAATAAATCAGTCTAACTTCAGAACGGCAAGAAATGCTTTCTGCGGAACCTGAACGTTGCCTATCTGTTTCATTCGTTTCTTGCCCCGCTTCTGCTTCTCCAGCAACTTGCGCTTACGGCTTACGTCGCCTCCGTAGCACTTGGCGGTCACGTCTTTGCGCACTTGCTTCACAGTCTCTCTGGCCACTATCTTGGCTCCTATTGCCGCTTGAATGGCTATATCAAATTGTTGTCGCGGTATAAGCTCCTTTAGCTTCTCGCACATTCTGCGGCCAAACGCCACGGCATTGCTTTCGTGTGTGAGCGTTGAAAGCGCGTCGACAGGCTCTCCGTTGAGCAATATGTCTAGCTTGGCCAGCTTGGATGGACGGTAGCTGTCGATGTGATAGTCGAACGAAGCATAGCCTTTTGAGATGCTTTTCAGCTTGTCGTAGAAGTCAATGACTATCTCTCCGAGCGGCAACATGAATATCAGCTCAAGCCGATTGCCCGAAACGTAGTTCTGACTGACCAGTTCGCCGCGCTTGTCCAGGCACAGTTTCATGATAGGACCGATATAGTCAGCTGCCGTTATGATGCTGGCCTTGATGTAAGGCTCTTCTATATGGTCTATCAGAGTGGGCTCCGGAAGGCCCGAAGGGTTGTGAACCTCCTTCACATTGCCTTGTTTGTCGTATACCATATACGACACGTTGGGCACTGTGGTGATGACATCCATGTTGAATTCGCGGTCTAGTCGCTCCTGTACAATCTCCATATGGAGCAGTCCCAAGAAGCCGCAGCGGAAGCCAAAGCCTAATGCTACAGACGATTCGGGCTGGAATGTGAGTGAAGCATCGTTGAGTTGAAGCTTTTCGAGTGACGCTCTGAGGTTCTCATAATCGTTGGGATCGATGGGATAAACGCCTGCAAAGACCATCGGCTTGACCTCTTGGAAGCCCTCTATGGCCTTTTCGCATGGTTGGTCCACGTGTGTGATGGTGTCGCCTACCTTTACTTCGGTGGCGTTTTTAATGCCGCTGATGATGTAACCCACCTCTCCGGTGGCCAATTCCTTTGTTGGTATCATCTCCATCTTCAATACGCCGACCTCATCTGCGGTATATTCCATGTCTGTTTGCACGAATTTCACCTTGTCGCCTTTGCGAATACTTCCGTTTTCTACCTTACATAAGGTGATGATACCGCGGAAAGAGTTGAACAGCGAGTCGAAGATGAGAGCCTGCAAAGGTGCCTTTGGGTCGCCCGAAGGCGCCGGTATGCGTTTCACGATGGCCTCGAGGATGGCCGGAACGCCCTCTCCCGTCTTGCCAGAAGCTCTGATTATCTCGTCACGCTCGCATCCCAAGAGGTCTACTATCTCGTCTTCCACCTCGTCGGGCATGGCGTTGGGCATGTCGATTTTATTTATTACGGGTATGATACTCAGGTCGTGGTCTATCGCCATATACAGATTTGATATGGTTTGAGCCTGCACTCCCTGCGTTGCATCCACCACGAGCAAAGCTCCTTCGCACGCTGCTATGCTGCGGCTTACCTCATAAGAGAAGTCAACATGCCCCGGAGTGTCTATCAGATTGAGTATATATAGCGTGCCGTCTTGCTTATATTCCATCTGTATAGCGTGGCTTTTGATGGTGATACCGCGCTCTCTCTCCAGATCCATGTCGTCTAGCATCTGTCCTTCCGTTATCTTTATGGTGTTGGTATACTCCAAAAGTCGGTCGGCCAAGGTTGATTTGCCATGGTCAATGTGGGCTATGATGCAGAAGTTTCTAATATGATCCATCAGTAATTAGTCTTTTTTACTTTGCAAAGTTAATGCTTTTATTCCATATTTCCCTACCATTCATTCTTAATTTTACGAAAAACTGTTATCTTTGCATAGGTTAATTGCTTAGGATATGAAAAGATTTTTATTCATTCTTATTATGTTGCCCTTGTTTACGGGCTGCCATGAGAGCCTTGAGAAGCGTGCCGCGCGCGAGGCCAGAGAGTTCACTCAGAAGAGCTGTCCCACTCCTGTTGTAGACAATGTGCGCACAGACAGTCTGGCTTTTGAGCCGCAAACGCGCACGCTGCATTACTATTATTCGCTTTGCAACCGTGCCGACGACCCTCGTATCGTATCAGCCAAGCGGAAAGAACTGCATGAGTCGCTCTTGCAATCGGTGAAGAATTCTCCTCAGATAAAGGCTTATAAGGACGCCGGTTTCTCGTTTTGCTATACCTATTATTCGTCCGGTCATCCCGGGAAGATACTCTTCGAGACCCGCTTCACGCCTAAAGACTATCGCTAGCCGAGGCCATAGAGCCAAGGGCTCGCGGCCTTATGCGCTAGCAAATCATGGGGAGCACCCTTGCGGGATGCTCCCCATAACTCATTATTCGTTGCCAGCTTCTTCTTCAAGAGGCTTCATATTGGTGTAGACGTTCTGCACGTCGTCGAAGTCTTCTAGCTTTTCTACCATCTTGTCTATCGTCTCGCGCTGTTCGGGCGTAACGTCTTTCAGATCGGTAGGAATGCGAGTAAACTCGGCCGAGGTAATCTCGAAGCCGTTTTCCTCAAGATATTTCTGTATGTCGCCGAAGCTCTTCGGATCGCCGTAGATGGTTATTTCGCCTTCTTCCTCGTCCTCATCATACTCGTCGTCTACGCCGTAGTCGATGAGATTGAGTATCAGTTCCTCCATGTCCATGCCCTCTTTCTTCTTGAAGGTGAACACGCACTTATGGTCGAAGAGGAAGCTCAGCGAGCCCTGAGTGCCCAGATTGCCGTTGAACTTGTTGAACACTGAGCGCACGTCGGCTACGGTACGTGTGGTATTGTCGGTAAGCGCGTCTACGAAGATGGCTATTCCGTGAGGGCCGTATCCCTCATAGGGCACCTCTTTATATTCGCTCTGGTCTTTGCCCATAGCGTTTTTGATGGCCCTTGTGATGTTATCCTTCGGCATGTTTTCGCGCTTGCAGGTAGCTATGATGGCGCGGAGGCGAGGATTATTCTCAGGCTCCGGTCCGCCGGCTTTCACTGCAATGGCAATCTCCTTGCCCAGTTTTGTGAACGTACGAGCCATGTGGCCCCATCTCTTCAGCTTTGTTGCTTTACGGTATTCAAATGCTCTACCCATTGGATAATGTGAAATTTATTGTTTATTTTTGTTGTTTTATTTCTTTCAGACCCTTTATCTGCTTATCTCAGTTCGGCTCCCAGCTGTGTGGTGAGCTGCTTGATGAGCTTCTGCATGATGGCGTCTATGGCCTTGTCGTTAAGCGTCTTGTTCTCGTCTTGCAGTATGAAGTTCACTGCATAGCTCTTCTTTCCGGCCGGAAGGTTCTTGCCTTGGTAAACATCGAAGAGCTCCACGCGCTTCAGCAGTTTCTTTTCGGTCTGCTTGGCCACATGCTCTATCTGTGCGAACTCCACGTTGTTGTCTACCAGCAGAGCCAGGTCGCGGCTCACGGCAGGATATTTTGAAATATCAGTAAACGTGAGCGTGTTCTTGCGTATGGCCTTCATCAGAGCCTGCCAGTCCAGGTCGGCATAGTAAACAGGCTGCTGCAGGTCGAATGTTTTCAGCAGTTTGTGGTTCAAGATGCCCATCTCTGCCATCACCTTTCCGCCTCGGTTCTTCAGCACGAGGCTCTTGTCGAAGATGTTGTTCTGGCCAGCTTCCATTACGATGGTGCCCGGCTGCACGCCCAGTCTGCGCAGTATGTTCTGCACATAAGCCTTCAGTTCAAAGAAGCTAGAGTCTTCGTCGGGGTGTGCCCATGAGCCTTGCACGCGCTTGCCTGTCACCCATAGGGCGAGATGATACTCTTGCGTGTAGCCCTTGATGGGGCTTTCGGCGGTGCGCTTGTCGGCATCAAAGCGATAGCAGTTGCCGAATTCAAAGAAGCGCAGGTTGGCGTTCTTCCTGTTAACGTTGCGCACGATGCTCTCAAGTCCGCCGAAGAGCAGTGTCTGACGCATCACTCCGAGGTCTGCCGACAGCGGATTCATCACCTTAACTGTCTTTTCCCAAGGATATTCGTTCAGCTCTGTGCCCTCATAATAGGCCGTCTTGGTGAGCGAATTGTTCAGTATCTCGTTGAAGCCGCAGCCCACGAGCTGCTCGCCCACGAGGTTTTCAAGATGATATTGCTTGTCGGTGTCGCCCGCAATGGTGAGTGAGCTCTTCAGCTGTGTGGGTATCTCCACATTATTATATCCATATATGCGCAGTATATCCTCCACCACGTCGCACGGACGCTTCACGTCAACCCTGTAGGCAGGCACCATCAGGTCTAAGCCTTCGGCATCTTCCTTCACAATCTTCATCTCCAGGCTTTCGGCAATGTGCTTGATGGTGTCTGCCCCCAAGTCTTTGCCGATGAGGCGTGAGGCATATTCGTAGTTCAGACGCACGGGGAAGTCTTCCATCTTGGTTGGATATTCGTCGCGTATCTCCATGCTCACCTTGCCGCCGGCCAGCTCTTGGCACAGTATGGCGGCCTGCTTCAGGGCGTAGATGGTTCCGTTGGGGTCTACGCCGCGCTCAAAGCGGAAGCTGGCATCGGTGCTCAGTCCGTGCTTGCGTGCGCTCTTCCTTATCCATGTGGGGTGGAAGTAAGCGCTCTCGAGCACCACGTTGCGTGTTGTCTCATAGGTTCCTGAGCCTTTGCCGCCGAACACTCCGGCTATGCACATGGGCTCTTCGGCGTTGCAGATGGCCAGGTCGTGCTCGCCCAGCGTGTGTTCTTGTCCGTCGAGCGTTACGAATTTCTTGCCCGCGTTGTTGTCTTTCACAATGATGTGATGGCCCTTCACCATGTCGGCATCGAAGCAGTGCATGGGCTGTCCGTAGGCCATCATGATGTAATTGGTGATGTCTACGATGTTGTTGATGGGCCTCAGGCCAATCACCGTCAGCTTGTCGCGCAGCCATTTCGGACTTTCCTTCACGTCACAATCCGTTATGCTCAGGCAGGCGTAGCGTCGGCAAGCGTCGCTGTTCTCTATGGTTACGTCTATGGGCAGGTCGTGATTGTCTACGTGAAACTTCGAGCAGTCGGGGCGATGCAGGCTCGTCTTGTAGCCGTTTTGCAGCAGCCAGGCGTATAAGTCGCGTGCCACGCCGTAGTGTGACAGGGCGTCTGCGCGGTTGGCGGTGATGTCTATGTCTATCACCCAGTCGCTTTCCAGATGATAATATTCTGCAGCCGGCTGGCCCACGGGGGCGTCTTCCGGCAGCACGATGATGCCGGCATGGTCGGTACCCACGCCTATCTCGTCTTCAGCGCATATCATTCCGTAGGAGTCTACGCCGCGCAGGCGCGACTTCTTGATGGTGAATTCCTTGTCGCCGTCGTAGAGCACGCAGCCCAGGTCGGCCACGATGACCTTCTGTCCGGCCGCTACGTTGGGCGCGCCGCACACTATTTGCTGAGGCTCGGCCTTGCCTAAGTCTACCGTAGTGATGTGCAGATGGTCGGAATTAGGGTGTGCCTCGCAGGTAAGCACCTTGCCCACGTAGAGCCCTTTGAGCCCTCCGCGAATGCTTTGCACCTCATCCAGCGCGTCAACCTCAAGACCTGTGGATGTAAGAGCGTCACACGTCTGCTGCGGTGTGAGGTCGAAATCCACGTATTCTTTAAGCCATTTGTATGAAATCTTCATTATGATGAATTATATTTCGGTTCTAAATTCGTGCAAAATTACTAAATTTCACGCAATCAGACAAATATAACCCGAAAAATGTATTTCACTCCTTGCATCATCATCATGACCAGGTGACCGATGCACCTCTATCTTGTAGCTTTTTCACGGCATGGCAGTCGCTTGCCCGGCATGGCTCTTTTCCGGTTCGTTTGCGATGCTTCCTTCAGGCCTTTCGGCCGAAAGTGTTATGTAAATATATTTCCTATCCTGATCTTCATGCCTTTTTTCATGACAGATCTTCGTCCTTGTTGTGCATCTGCTTGATGGTCAGCACGTTGCAAAAATGCCTTTTCGGCGTCCTGAAAACCCTGTTTTTGACTCGCTAAAAGGCCTTTCTTGCAAGCCGAAAAGGGCACTTTCGCAAAGCAAAAAGCAGGGTTTTGCGAGATGATTCAGCTGATTGTAATGTTTTTTCCTGCCCTTCCGAGCATCTTATTCTTCGGTTGTCAGACTATGGTTTAGGCTCTTGATATACGTTTAAAGAGGAGCGCCGAAACGTGAAAATCCCGCCGATATGTGCTCATTGGCATAAAAAAGCAGTAACTTTGCAGTGGTTTCAAGGTTAAAAGTTTGGATAAAGATGAGTGCATTTATCAAGTTTCTCAAGCAATGGAGCCTACTTGTGGGGCTCGCCGTGGGCTTTGTGGTATACCTTCTTTTCACCCATATCAGCTTATTAGTGCCTGTCGGCGATGCTGTGGGCCCTAAGTTGGTAGGCTTGTTGCCCGTCAACATCTTCCTGATGTTGTACATCACCTTTTGCAAGATAAAGGTGCACGACCTTCGGCCCCGCCGCTGGCACTTCATTCTTCAGGGCATCCGAACCCTTCTTGCCTTGCTTGCCGTGATAGCGGTTAACCTTACTCATGATGCCGTGACAAAGCTTCTGCTCGAAGGAGTGTTTATTTGCGTGATTTGTCCTACGGCAGCCGCTGCTCCCGTCATCGTTGAGAAGTTGGGCGGAAGCATCGGGTCGCTCACCATCTATCTGCTTATAGCCAACTGCTTTACGGCTGTCATCATACCGCTTTTCTTCCCTATGGTGGAGAAAGGAGCCGACATAACCTTCCTCATGGCCTTTGGTCAGGTGCTCAGACGGGTGCTCACGGTGCTTGTTGTGCCGCTGGTGTGCGCCTTCCTGAGCCGACGCTATCTGCCCGGTGTGGTGAGATGGCTCAAGGGAAGGTCTAATCTGGCACTTTATATATGGAGTGTCAACCTCTCCATCATCATGGGCGTGACGGCTCGTAGCCTGCTGCATGCTCCCGTATCGGGTGGCGTTCTGGTTACGTTGTGCATCATTCCGCTGGTACTCTCGGTGTTTCAGTTCTCCTTGGGCAAGGCTGTGGGCCGGCATTATGGCGAAAGCATAGGCGCCGGACAGGCTCTGGGACAGAAGAATACGGTGGTGGGCATTTGGCTCACTCTGTCGTTCCTCAATCCTTATGCCTCTATTGCGCCGTGTGTTTACGTGATATGGCAGAACATCATCAATGCTTTGCAGCTGTGGTATAAGGATAAATACGGTTATCTGAAGTGGTAGCGAAAGACGGGAATGCCCGTTGAGCATTCCCGCCTGAAAGGATATCATTAGTCAGTGTAAGCTTCCTTCTGATGCCGGATAAGTCTCGGCAGAGCCTTTGTCAGCCCTTATTCGGCAAACTTCTTGGCCGCTCTGAGCTGATGGCGCATAGCGCTGATGAACTGCTGGCACTCTTGCAGCACGTTCAGATAGACGATGTCTACCTGGAACGAGGTGCCGTCGTTGTTCTTCTGCATACGGTCTATCTGCTTCTTTCTTATCACAGAGAGCTCGTCTTTCAGGTTATCGGCATCGGCAAGTATGTCGCGATAGTTGTCGAAGTGGCCCGTTTCTATGCATCGGCTGCTTTCATTCATCAGCTCGTTCACCTGCTTGCGCACCCCGTCAAACTCTTCTATGTATTGTTGTGGCACGGGTGTGAAGTTGTTGTCTACATGCTCCTTGATAGGCTCCAGCATACGCCGCAGACTGTATATGAGCTGTTGGTTGCTGTTGGCACCCAGATGGAACCATGTGTTACGCTCCAAAGCGAGGTCGGCGGGGCTCTTTTTGAGGCCCAGAATCTCTTGTCTGCGATACTTCTTCAGTTCGTCTACCTCGTTGCGAAGCTCCTTGTTGCTGTGTCTGAGCTCGCTCACGCTGGCATTGGCAAAGCCATCTATCACCTTATTAAACTCTTCCAAGGCAAACTTACACACCCATGTTTGCGTGCGGCGCACGTGCTTTTGCAGCATGTCCCACACCAGCTGAGGGTCGCGGGTGCGCATCATGACGTCGAAAGCACTCAGCTTGTCGGCGTCGGCAGCCTTCTTCGCGTACTTGCGATCGGAGCGTACGAGCATCACCACCACCATAACCATAAAGACTACCTTGGCTATGATGCCTCCAAAATACATGATCAGGCACACAGTGGCACAAGTTATGAAGGCCACACCGGCCGTGATGAACCAGCCACCAATGACAGACAGTACACCCGTAACGCGGAACACGGCGCTCTCGCGGCTCCATGCGCGGTCGGCAAGTGACGAACCCATGGCCACCATAAAGGTCACGTAGGTGGTTGAGAGGGGTAGCCCGTGGTTCGTACCAAAGGTAATGAGCATAGACGAAATCACCAAGTTCACGGCTGCGCGCACCACATCAAAGGCTGCGCCGTTGTCTAGTTCCACCTCATTCTTATTGAATCGGCTGTCTATCCAGTTAAGTAAACTCTTGGGAAGATGCATGGCGAGCCACTCAGAGCAGTTTCTTGTCATGCGCACAATGCCGCGAGCGGCTGCCGAAGAGCCGAACATCTCGCTGCCTTCGTCTTGGCGTGACAGGTCAACACTGGTTTTTACCACGTTGCGAGCCTTCTTTGAAGTGCCCATTGCCACTATCATGACAACGCCGGCAGCAAAGAGATAGAAGGGAGGAGTCTTGGCGCTGGACAGCAAGGAGGTCATCATGAACTGCGTGTCGCTTTGTCCGGCGGCGTTGGCTGAATAGTCTTGCCATGAGCTAAGGCCGGCCAAAGGCACTCCGATGAAGTTAACCAGGTCGTTACCTGCAAAGGCCATGGCCAGTGCAAAGGTACCTAAGAGCACCGTAATCTTGAAGATGTTCACCTTGAGCAGGTGGAGTATCTCGGCGATAACAGACGAAATGACGAACGTAATGGCAATGAGCATGTTCACATTGTCGTCTATATAGTCGCGCACATGGCCGGGCAGGTAGGGGCTCTTGCCCAATCCCTTGAGGAAAATGAAGTAGGCTAGGGCCGTGAATGCGATACCTCCGAAGATGGCAATGCTCCAACGCGAGTGCTTGTGATAGTTAAACGTGAACACGATACGTGACAACCACATCACAATCATGCCCACTACGAAGGCCACCGCCACCGATATGAAGATGGCACCTATCACTTTCAGGGCCTCGCTAGAGTTGAGCAGGTCGTTCAGCGTGAGATTATGGTCGGCTCCCATCTTCATGCAAGCCAGAATAAATGTGCCGCCCAATAACTCGAACACCAGCGAAACGGTGGTTGAGGTAGGCATTCCCAGCGTGTTGAACACGTCTAGCACAATCACGTCGGTCACCATAACGGCCAGGAAGATGGTCATCACCTCATAGAAGTTGTATCGCGCCGGGTTCATAATACCGTGGCGCGCAACGTCCATCATGCCCGATGACATGACGGCACCCAGCACAACTCCCACGGAGGCAATGATGAGTACCGTTCTGAATTTGGCCACCTTTGCGCCTATGGCCGACTGTAAGAAGTTCACCGCATCGTTGCTGACACCAACAAAAAGATCGAATACTGCCAGGCAGAGCAGAAAGATCACGATGCACAAATAAATCGATTCCATATATAAACTGTTCGTTTCTTATTTGCTGATAAAAGGATATGGGGTCTCCATTTTACGGCTGCAAAGTTACTCTAAGCATGTTACAGCATGTTTAAACACATGTTACATTCGTGTTACAATAGCCTCTCTTAGCGTCGCATCAGCCAGATACTTTGTTCCAAATGGTGTAGCCAATATGACGGGAAGATGCTAGCTCGCCAACCTTTTGTGATGAATTGATGCTTTTTAAAGAAGAAATTGGCAAATTTGCTCTTCTTTTTTGAAAGAAAAAACTACCTTTGCGATGAGTTTATGAATATCTTACCAAATTAAAATTATTAATTATGAACAAGCTCTTACTTATGGCAATGGCCGCTGTTTTGCCGTTGCAAGCATTGTCTGCTCAGGAAAAGGTGCCCACGCTTTATGGCAACCTTATCTATATGAACAGCTTTCAGAACACTTACGACACCAGGTTAGGCGTTTACACCTTCCCGGCTTCGAGTAACAACTTTGCCCTGACTCCCGTCGCAACGAGTGTTAATTTCAACGCCACGGGCAATGGAGTGATGGATGGAAAGACGTATAACTTCCTTATGAGCGACTCTTATGACGGCGAAGACTATACGCAGCTTTACACCTATGATATGGAGACGTGGAAGATAACACGCAAGCCTATCGATGTAGACAACACCATGTGCGCGGCCGACTTCACCATTGATCCTACCTCAGGCAAGACTTATGGACTCTGTACAAGCTGGAGCGGAAAGTTCGAACTCTGTGAGATGGACTTTACAACACCCGAACGTAAGTCGCTCGGAAAGGTGGATTCTACTTACTACACACTGGCTGCTGACGCCAAGGGTGACCTCTATTCCATCAGTGCCAAGGGCAATCTGGTGAAGCTAAGCAAGGCCGGAGTGCCTACATACGTGGGCTCTCTGGGTCTGGACAAGCAGAACCTGGAACTCTACAACAGGGTGCAGAGTGCTACGTTCGACCCGGCTTCTGGCCTGATGTACTGGGCTGCACAGCTCTGGGACAGCAAGAACATCAAGTTGGTGAGCGCGCTCTATTCACTGAATGTGAGCACCTTGGAGCTTAAGAAGATAGTAGACTTCCCGGAGAACGCACAAATTGTGTCGCTCTACATACCTAAGCCCAAGGCCAGCGACGATGCTCCAGGTGCGGCAACTAATATTAGTAAGCAGTTTGAGGGCGGCTCGCTCAAGGGCAACATCCTCTTCACCGCACCTACTACTACTTATGGCGGAACCCAGTTGAGTGGCAATCTTACTTATGAGGTGGCCGCAGACGGCTCTGTGCTTGCTTCAGGCACCACCACGCCGGGTGCCCAGGTGTCGGCTCCTGTAACTGTTGCTAAGGAGGGCATGACACGCTTTGAAATCACCGTAAGCAACGATGCGGGCAAGGGCGAGCCTGCTGTATGGCGCAGCTATATTGGTTATGATGAGACATCGGCACCGAAGAACGTGAAGATAAGTGTTGACAACGATAAGGTTACTGTTACTTGGCAGGCTCCCGACTCTGCCATGCATCAGGGCTACTTCGATGCCGACGCACTGAAGTATAATGTTTATGCTTATCGTGGAAGCAGCAAGCAGCTGGTGGCTGAAAACGTAGAGGGCCTGCAGGCTGAGTATAATATAACTGCTGACAGCTATGCGAAGTATCAGTTTGGTGTGGTAGCTGTGAACGGCACGCACTTGTCTGCAGAGGGCAAGTCGGCTGACTTGGCTTGCGGACCTGCTATAGATGTAACGGAAGACAAACCATATAACGAGACGTTTGATGACGAAAGCTCATTTGATGCATATACCAGTATCGACGCAAATGGTGACAAGAAGATAGAAGATTACTCTGATTATGGCTTCGTTCTAAAGCATGGCTTCTGGGATTATGCATCTTACGAGAAGGCTCTGCAGTATATTCCCAATAGTCCGAACAGTGCTGACGATTGGGTGCTCACGCCACGATTCAATCTGAAGAAAGACAAAACTTATGAGCTGTCTTTCACTTCTTGGAGGTTGAACAAGAAATATAATGAGAAGCTGCAGGTGGCTTACGGCGAGGGTTACGACCCCAGTCTTTACGCCAACCTGTCTGAAGTGTTCAACCCCGACACCCTTGCTGGAACGAAGAAAGAGGCTACCAAATACACATACAACGTCACTCCGCAGGCTGACGGTACCTATATGTTTGGTTTCCATGACTTCAGTGAGGAGGCCAACAGCTACTATGTGTTTGTTGACAACGTGCAGCTTAAGCTTGTAGAAGTGAGTGGCATAGAAGACAGAATGGCCGAGACGCGTCAGTCGGCATTCGATGTTTACAGTGCGAATGGCATACTGTTGCGCCGTCAGGCTACCTCACTCGCAGGGCTTCCTAAGGGATTATATATCGTGGGAGGCCGCAAAGTGCTGGTAAAGTAACTTCACATTAACTGATGTTTTCGCACGGATTGCGGTCTTCTGTTATGGAGATGCAATCCGTGCGATTACTATATAACAATAAAGAATGATATACTCTTCGCACCCCAAAACGTTTGTTTGAGATAGAAGAATATATCACTTGTTAGACGATTATTCACTATTTGCACTGGCACCTGGTGCTCCTTGTTTTCTAAAAAGGCCTATTTGGGCTTGTAAAAGTGCCTATTTCGCAGCGTAAAAAGCATGGTTTTGCAAGCTAAAAACAGGGGTTTTGAAAAGTAATTGATATTCAGTGATTTAGGGGAACGATGCTTTTGCCGGTCTTCGTCCATGCTTATCGCTTCCTGCAGAGGGCGGAAACAAGCATGTGTACTCCGCACCTGCAAAGATTATATACCATGTTTTGCGCTAGCGCAAGGTCTCTGTCACGGGCCTCTGTTGTCTGCCTGGATGTCGAATCTTGTTAATGAGGCTTTTTCATTATTGCCATTCCGACTTTGTAAAAAACAAAAAACGGCGACCTAAGCCGCCGTTTTGGTTGCTGTAATCTCCCGTCCCGGTTGCCTCAGATAGCTTGCCGGTCGGTTCTTACGTTTGGTTTTAAAGTTCCCATGCCACGCCCGACGCGCCGAGAACGGCTGCCGATGAACCTTCGAGTGAGCTGACAAGAAACTTTGCCTTTCCTTTGAAGGTGTCCATAACGTGCTTTTCATAGCTGTTGCGAATGGGCTTCATGAGCAGTTCGCCGGCCTTGGTGAGCCCACCGAAGAACACGTATGCCTCCGGACTAGAGAACAAAGTGATGTTGGCGCAAGCCTCTCCGAGCATCTCACCCGTAAACTCATACACGCGTTTGGCGAGGGCATCGCCCTTTGATGCTGCCATGCTCACGTCGAGCGATGTAATCTTTTCGGGGTCAATGTCGCGCATGAGCGATGGCTCATTGCTCTCTTTTAGGAATTCTCTTGCCGTGCGTGCCACGCCTGTAGCAGAGCAGTAAGCCTCCAGGCAGCCCTTACGTCCACAGCCACATGTGCGCGCTTTGTCGCCGTGCACCATGGTTATGTGGCCCAGCTCGCCGGCAAATCCGTCGCTGCCATAAACCAGCTGTCCGTTGACAACAATACCTGAGCCTACTCCGGTGCCCAAAGTCAGCACAATGAAGTTCTTCATGCCGCGTGCCACACCGTAGGTCATCTCGCCTAAGGCAGCCGCATTGGCGTCGTTGGTCATGCCCACCGGTATGCCCAAAGCCTTGGAAAACATTTCTGCCAAAGGCACGATGCCTTTGTGTGCCCAATGGATGTTAGGGGCATATTCGATGGAACCTGTGTAGAAATTGGCGTTAGGCGCGCCAATGCCCATGGCTTTTATCTTTTCGATACCACCCACTTCTTCGATGATAGGGGTGAGTGCTTCAACCGAAGCACGTACATAATTCTCTACCTTGTCGTAGGCTTGAGTCTTGATGGCCGTTGTTGCGAGGATGAGTCCGCGCTGGTCTACGATGCCGAAAACGGAGTTGGTGCCTCCTAAGTCTAAGCCGATTACGTAAGGTTTTTGTTGCTGCATTTCCATTCTACTGTGAATTTTGATAATTAAGTTGTGTTCTGCAAAGTTATGAAAATTACGTCATTAAACAAACTTTTGCTATGTAAATTTGCTTATCTCGCCTTTTTTTCGTTCTTTTGCATCCGATATGAATTTGCCTCTTCCGATACATTTAGATATTATTGACTTTATCTTTAAAGGGCTTCTCATAGGTATCATAGCCTCGGCTCCTATGGGGCCGGTGGGCATCTTGTGTATTCAGCGCACGCTGAACAAGGGTCGCTGGTATGGCTTTATTACAGGTGTGGGAGCTGCTATAAGCGATTTTATATACGCCCTGATGGTGGGTTTGGGCATGAGCTTCATCATGAAGCCGCTCGAAGATCCTCGCTATCAGTTTGTTCTACAAATATCCGGTTCGGTCATCCTGCTGCTCTTCGGTCTTTATTGCTTTCGCTCTGACCCTAAGAAGAAGATGCACAAGAGCGGAAAAACCAAGGGCACGCTGCTGCACAACGGGCTGACGGCCTTCTTGGTTACTTTTTCCAATCCCCTTATCATCTTTCTCTTCATGGCCGTCTTCGCGCAGTTCGCCTTCATTAGGCCTGATGAGGAGTTCAATATGGCCGTTGGTTTCCTGTGCATACCCTTGGGAGCGCTGCTCTGGTGGTATGGTCTGACGTGGCTGGTAGACAAGATTGGCGCCAAATTTGATGTCAATGGCATTGCCATCATCAACAAGGCGATAGGCTCTATAGTGGTTATCTTCTCCGTGATCATCCTCTTGGGCACGGTGTTTAACCTCTATCATCTGCCCCTGCATTAACTATTTATTTTTTCATCATCATGTTTGTAGCAAGAGAATTAAGGAAGAAGTCGATAGCCGAGTACTTGCTTTATATGTGGCAAGTGGAGGATTTGATCAGAGCTTACGGCTGTTCGTTGCAACGTATAAGTAATGAATACATTAGCAAGTTTCAATATACCGATGAGCAGAAGGCTGAAGAGGCCGACTGGTTTGGCGACTTGGTGCGTATGATGAACCAGGAAGGATGCCGGGAGCACGGACATCTGCAGATAAACAAGGTGCTTTTGCAAGACGTTTCCGACCTTCACGCACGTCTTTTGGCCAGTAACAAGTTTCCTTTTTATAACGCTGAGTACTACAGAGTGCTGCCTTATATAGTGGAACTGCGCAGCAAGGGGGCCAATAAGCAAGAGAATGAGGTGGAGACTTGCCTCAACGCGCTCTATGGCGTGATGATGCTGCGCTTGCAAAAAAAGACGATCAGCCCCGAAACCGAGCACGCCATCAAGGAGATTACCACCTTTGTGGGCATGCTGTCTGACTATTATGAGAAGGACAGAACGGAGGGACTGAAGTTTGACGACGACGAGGAAGTTTAGCCTTATGATACTTTTAAACTAATTGTAACGATGAATATACTTATCACAGGTGCCAACGGACAGCTCGGAAACGAGATACAGCGTGTGGCAAAAAACAGCAAAGACCATTACATCTTCACGGATGTGTGCGAGGGATATGACAAGCTCGACATCACGAATATGGACGATGTGCGTCGCATGGTGAGCCAAAACAACGTGCAGTGCATTATCAACTGCGCCGCTTGGACCAACGTGGATAAGGCCGAAACGGCCGGCGACATTGTGGAAACGCTCAATGCCAAGGCTCCGGAAAACCTTGCCAGGGCCATGAAAGAGGTAGATGGCTGGCTCATACACGTGAGCACAGACTATGTTTTTGGCGGTGATCCCTACAATAAACCGTGCCGCGAAGACCAGAAAGGTACGCCCACGGGCGTGTATGGGCTCACTAAGCTGCATGGCGAGCAGAAGATTCAGGCCTCAGGAGCCCATTATATCATCTTCCGCACATCGTGGCTATACAGCGAGTTTGGCCATAACTTCGTGAAGACAATGCTCAATCTCACTGCCACCAAGCCCCAGCTCAAGGTTGTCTTCGACCAGGCAGGCACGCCGACGTATGCCGGTGACTTGGCAGCTGCCATATTCGACATCGTGGAAAACCGAAAGATGGACGGTCATCAGGGCATTTACAACTTCTCAAACGAAGGCGTTTGCTCATGGTTTGACTTTACCAAGATGATAGCATGGCTCAGCGGACATACCAACTGCGACATTCAGCCGTGCCACAGCGACGAGTTTCCATCGCCCGTGACCCGTCCTGCCTATTCGGTTTTAGACAAAACAAAGATAAAAGAAACATTCAACACCAACATACCTTATTGGATAGACTCGCTCAAAACATGTCTGAGAAACATGGGAGAGCTGAAAATGCAAGCATAAAGCAATATGAACGAGATACAACGCAGGCGCACCTTTGCCATCATCTCTCACCCGGATGCCGGTAAAACAACCCTTACGGAGAAGTTTCTGCTCTTTGGCGGGCAGATACAAGTGGCCGGTGCAGTGAAGAATAACAAGATTCGCAAGACGGCAACTTCCGACTGGATGGACATAGAAAAGCAGCGCGGAATATCTGTGTCTACCTCTGTGATGGAGTTCGATTACGAGGGTTACAAGGTGAATATCCTTGATACACCCGGTCACCAGGACTTTGCCGAGGACACTTACCGCACGCTTACTGCCGTGGATTCGGCCATCATAGTGGTGGATTCGGCCAAAGGTGTGGAGGCACAAACGCGAAAACTCATGGAAGTGTGCCGTATGCGCAACACGCCCGTCATCATCTTCGTCAATAAGATGGACCGTGAGGGACGCGATCCATTCGATCTTCTCGATGAACTTGAGGAGGAATTGCACATCCATGTGCGCCCCCTCTCATGGCCTATCAACCAAGGACAGAAGTTCAAAGGGGTATACAATATCTACGAAAACAAGCTAAACCTCTTCACGCCCAATAAGCAACGGGTTACAGAAAAGGTGGAGGTAGACGTGCACTCGGCCGAGTTGGAGAAGCATGTGGGCGAAGACGATGCCCAACGGCTGCGTGATGACCTTGAATTGGTGAACGGTGTGTATCCCGAATTCGACGTGGAAAGCTACCGGAAGGCCGAGGTTGCCCCCGTGTTTTTTGGCTCGGCGCTCAACAATTTCGGTGTTCAGGAGTTGCTCGACTGCTTTGTTGAGATTGCTCCTTCGCCCAAACCCACCCAAGCCGAAGAGCGTATGGTGAATCCGGAAGAGCCTAAGTTCACCGGCTTCATCTTCAAGATAACGGCCAATATCGACCCTAACCACCGCTCGTGCATTGCTTTTTGCAAGGTGTGTTCAGGCAAGTTCGTGCGCAACCAGCCCTATCTGCACGTTAGATTGGGCAAAACGGTGCGCTTCTCATCGCCCACTCAGTTCATGGCTCAGCGCAAGAGCACCATCGATGAGGCTTATCCCGGCGACATAGTGGGCCTGCCCGACAACGGCATATTCAAGATAGGCGACACGCTGACAGAGGGTGAGAACCTACATTTCCGCGGCCTTCCCAGCTTCTCGCCAGAGCTTTTCAAGTATATAGAGAATGATGATCCCATGAAGAGCAAGCAATTCCAGAAGGGCATCACGCAGCTTATGGACGAGGGTGTGGCCCAGCTCTTCATCAATCAGTTCAACAACAGACGCATCATAGGCACCGTAGGACAGCTGCAGTTTGAAGTTATTCAATATCGTTTGGAGCACGAATACAATGCCAAGTGCCGTTGGGAGCCCGTCCATCTATACAAGGCTTGCTGGATAGAAGCTGATAACGACCAGGAACTGGAAAACTTCAAGAAACGCAAATACCAGTACATGGCTAAGGATACAGAGGGTCGCGATGTGTTTCTGGCCGATTCCAGCTATGTGCTCAGCATGGCTCAGCAAGATTTTAAGCACATTAAGTTCCACTTTACATCTGAATTCTGATGGATTATCACATACGTCAGGCGCGTCCACAAGAGGCACCTGTCATTGCCAAACTCATCATGACGGCCATGAACAGCGAGTGTTGCCTCAACTTGGCGGGGCCAGGTCATACGCTGGAAGACTTTCATAAGCTGATGACAAAGCTGGTGGCCAGCAGCCATTCGCAATACTCTTACCTCAACACCATCGTGGCGACAGATGCTGACGACAGCATCATGGGCATGTTGGTGGCTTATGATGGCAGTAGGCTTCTGGAGCTTCGGCAGACTTTCATCGACGGTGCCAGAAAGGCGTTCGGCATAGATCACTCTGGCATGAAGGCCGAGACGCAGCCCGGCGAGTATTATCTTGACTCGCTCTGTGTGGCACCAGACCATCGGCATAAGGGCATAGCCACGGCTCTGCTCAGGCATGCCATAGAGCAAGGACGTGCTAAGGGGCTTCCCGCAACGTTGCTTGTTGATAAGGGCAACCCCAAGGCTGAGGCCTTATATCGGCGTTTGGGCTTTGTATATGTCAGCGATACGGAGTGGGGAGGACATGCTATGAAGCGTTTGGCATATCCCTTACAGACAGCAGAATAGTCTCGGTTAAGTTGTATATATAAATAGGTTATATGGGCTGTGGCTTGTTGCTCCCTTTGCGGAGCACGGGCCACAGCCTCTTTTGTTGATGCTTTTCTATAGCTTGTCCATCAACCTTTGCATCTTATTGAACAGCGGTCCGCGCTCAATATTGCTGGCAATAGCCATTCGGTGAAGTATTTTGTAGAAGATACGGTTCTTGTTTAGCTTGCGAACAATGTAGTAGAACCCCGTTGTTGTCATTATTCCTACAAAGCAAACCACCACAAATTGCACTGTGGCACTGGCGTCAAGCTTGGCTGTTATGCCCCAGCAAAGCAGATTGAAGCACTCTGCGCTGAGCACCATGCAGGTGGTTCCCAGATGCGAGAACCCTATTTCTATGAACAAATGGTGTAGGTGGCTCTTGTCAGGATGGAAGGGACTGATGCCTTTCATAATGCGTCCTGTCATCACACGCAGCGTGTCGAAGATGGGCACACTGAGCACAGAGAGGCACAAACTCACCATAGACACGTTGGGATAGTTATAAGCTACGATGCTGCGATGCGATATAAGGTGCATGCAAAACACGGTCATGATGATGCCCATCATCATAGTTCCGCCGTCGCCGATGAACATCTTAGACGACTTGCCGAACACGTTGTGCAGGAAGAAAGGCACCAATGAGCCAGCAGTAACGGCGGCCAGCACCGTCATCGTGCCGTCGAAAGAGGTTAGGAAGAAGCATCCCAGCACCAGGCAGGCCAATATGCAGAAGCCGGTACTTAGTCCGTTCACGCCATCTATCATGTTGATGGAGTTGATGATGCCCGCTCCGGCAACGCAACTCAGTATCAAAGCCGCCCATGAAGGCAGCATGCCAATGCCGAAGATGCCCTGAAAATCGTTCATGCTGACATGATCCATGCGCACGATAAACAGCACGACGAGCACCTCACTGAGCAGTCTTACTTGGGGTGACAGGCCATGCAGATCGTCTATACAGCCCACATAAAGCATCACCATGATGACCATGATACATGTGAAGAGGGCAAACGAGTCGAAAAACATGCTTGTTACGCCCATGCCTATCACAATTCCCCAAAACACAGCGATGCCTCCCATCACCGGAACAGGTGTCTTTTGCAGTTTGCGCGTGTTGGGATTGTCCACCAATCCGTATTTCTTGGCTATTCCGTCTATAATGGGATGAATAAGGAATACCAGCAACACAGAGGTCAAAAATGGTACCAGGACTCCGACCAGAAATGTATTTGCATTCATCTTAAATTATTTGTTCGCATCTCTCATTTACAATCGGCAAAGTTAAAAAACATTTGTTAGAAACGCAAACTATTCTTATTAAAAATCCACTAAAAAGCTAAATCAATCAATGCAATCCGCTTTTTATGATACAAAAACACAGGGCATATTGCAGCAAAACGCTGTTGCTTATGCCCTGTGTGAGTGACTTTTTAAGTTAATAAGATCTTATTTCACAAGCATCTTGCTTGTCTTGCCGCCTTGCTGTACAATATACAGGCCCGGCTGTAGGCGCAGACTGCTGAGGTCTTTGCCCGTAGCCACCAGGCTGCCACCCATAGAGTAGACTCTGGTAAGGCCGTTGTCGGTTGCTGCTATAGCCTGCTTAATGCCTGTGGCTGCTGCCGATTGTATCTCAGCAACATTGGCATTCACCACTTCACGCGTGTTGGTGTTCACCAAGAATACCACTATGCGGGCGTTAACGCCTTTCTGTCCGTTCACCACCGGTACTTTCAGACCGTAGTTATACGTTAGTTCCTCATCCTTAACCACCTTTCTTGGTACGCTCTTCTCTATGCCGCTGGCATCGCTAGACGCCACAACCAGGTTGTTGTTTACGGCAGTTGTAGAGTAGGGTTGCGCACACCAGTAAGCCATATCATCGTCGGGATAGCTCGATTTATAATATGTTATGTAATTGTACTGCCCTGCTGTGATAGAGTCTTTTATCACTGCGAAGCCTAATCTGTAGTATGCGCTGCTGCTACTCATCAGGAACTTGGTGGTGGCAGTGATGCTTACGCTGTCTTCGTTATCGTCAGTCCAATTGGCTTTAACACCCAGCTCAGCCTCTGAGATGCGCTTCAGGTAAGGAGAAACCACCTTGTCTGCCGTAAAGTGATAGGGTGCTGCCGTAGCATTGCCATAGTATGGATCGGTCAAGGTCATGCGATCTACCTCAGCTATCGGAGCCGAATAGTATCTCGAATCGCTGGCACGTTCCTTGTAAGAGGCCACGGTGAACGAATCACTCATGTGTATGTTGAGTATCACTACAGAGTCACCAAGAGCTTCTTTAAGCTTCTCCATGCCCACGAAGGCACGTGGTGAGTTGGGCTTCTGCTTGTCGTTGTAAACCTCCACAAGCGTTTTTCTGTTGGCGCTCTGTGCCAATGCTACCACGTTAACGGTGGCTTTCACCTTCGATGTGTTTTCGTTGGCCACGCCGTTCACCTTAGGCAGCTTGATGGTAATCTCTTGTGTGCCCTCCGTTTCAGGCTTACCCAGCGACAAGGTTGCTGTTCCGTCACCGTTATAGATGTTCTGTATAGGAGTGTCAAGGGTCACACTGCCTTCCTTTGTAGTGCCGTTCATGTCATAAGTATAGCCTATGCTTTTTACACCATTGGCACCCAGGTTCTTCAGGTTGGCCGTTACGGTCACCTCGACGCCCACTTTTGCCATCACGTCATCCATGTCATCGGCTATGCTGGCGGCGTTGTTCTTCAGCGATTCGCCCGATATGCTCACCTGTGCGGCAAGACATCCCGTTGCCGACTTGTCGGTAAAGGCCGTCTCAGTGGGCTGTTTCAGGTAGAAGCTCTTTTCGGTTACCTTCTTGGCATACACCACCGGCGTGTAGTCGTAGTCGCTGTACCAGCTTGAGAGCGTGAAGCTATAGCCTACGTAAACGCCTTCTGCCGGCACGTCAACGGGCTGGTCAAAGGTGGCCTGCGACCATTCGGTAGAGCTCTTGCCGGGGTTTGACACTGTTGCTTCGGCCAGATTGGAACCGTCGAGTGCCGAGCGCACCCATACCTTCACGTCAGTGGCGTTTGAGTAGAGACGCGAGCGGAAGCGAAGACCTGATATCTTGATGCCCTGAAAGTCGCCTGTTCCACTCACAAACATGGCAGCTTCGTAGGTGCCCAGCTGGTTGTTACCCGTCAGTGACTGTGCTTGATCAGAGTAATTGCCCCACCACAACTCAGCGGCATTGCCGTTTGCTGCACACAGAAAGAATATGAGCAAAGCCCATAATGCGTAAATTCTTCTTACCATACTCAATAAATTTTAGATTAGTTGACCCTATGTTAAGCGCCGGTTGCCCTGGGATGACGGGGCAACCAGCGTTGTCTTTACGTTATGTTAGTGTTTGTTTACTTGATAAACTTGCCAGTCTGGCGTGTGCCATCGTCATAAACAATGTTGCGTATGTAGGCTCCCTGCCTTGGTTCGGCAATTTCCCGTCCGCTCAAGTCATAGTAGCTAACGCGAACCACCTTCTTGTTGGCATTGTTTATTGCTGCAGCCTGTATGCCGTCGGTATACTTGTTGCCCGTTGCAGTGATGTATGTGCATTTGCCGGAGTAGCGTGCCTCGCCGTTCCAGAAGTACACGCTTTGCAGTGAGATGCTGTCTATTGTCAGGCTCTTGTCGTGATCGAAGGCCAGCACGTGGTAGCTTCCGTTGCAGTCGGTGCGCTGTTTAGGGGTGATGCCTCTGTCAGAGAACAGTGAGTTGACGAGCAATGTGTCCTTGAAAGCAGGGTACCAGTCTTTGTCGAACACCCATGGCTTGCCGTTCACATAGACGCGGTAGAAGAGCGAGTCGGGGTTGATGTAGTTGCCGTCTACGTCTTCTACGGGTACTATATACGACAAGGTTGTGGTTGTCTTATACGTGTCGTCTATCTCCCAGCCGCTTATATCAGGCGTCTTAGGCGTGGCCGGAGCACCGTGGAAGATGCGCATGGTTTGTGCGGGATATGACTGGCTGTAAGATGCGTTGGCCTTCTTGCCCAGGCAGAAGAGTATTCCGTCTTTGCCGTCAAACTGATATTCGCCTGCCGCATTCTTGCTTACGGTCAGCGCGGCGTGGTCTTTCGACTTATAGATGGGCCAGCCGTCCGAGTCAAGGCTCGTATATCTAGCGCCTTTAAAGTAGAGATAGTACTGGATTGTCATACAATCCCACGTACTGACCGTTGTTTATCACGATGCTGTCGCCCTGCAGTGTGCCTTTGAGCACGCTGTTGGGAGTCTTTGTGCTCAGCCCTTTAAAGTAGAAGTCGTTGCCCTGCCAGGCCACGCTGATGAGTGTAGGAACATAATATTTATATGCATTGTCATAGCGTAGCGAATAGTTTTGAAACGTCAGTCCGGCAGGAACCTCTACCAGCTTGTCGGTGAACGGCGTGTAGGCATAGCCCACGCTATAGCTGAACACACCTCCGTCGCCATTCACGATGCTCAGTTCCAGCGTGTCGTTAGATATAGTGCCTGTTTGCTCATCATAGTCAAAGCTGAACGAATCACTCTCTGTGTCGGCTATAACGTCCTGATTTACGTTGGTGGAAGAATGGCTTATATAATAAAGGTAGCCGTTGGCGTCCTCATAGTAGGGCTGCATATTGTCGAACACCACATGCTTCTTGTCTTCCGAAATCTCACCTTTAATCCACGTACCATACTTATATGTAGTGCCGATGTCCTTTATCCATACCGTAGAGCCGTCGATAACCACATACGACTTGATGCCGTCGCGTGTTATCCATTCGTCCATATTTGGGTCATAATATTCCGTGTTCAGCGAAAACTCCTTCAGCTCGCCGTCCGGAGTTTCTGTTACGGGGTGCTTGGCAGCCTTTTTCAGCAGTTGGGCCGTGTTGCCGCTGAGCTTCAAAGCAGAGCCTTCTGTCATGTGTCGTGATGTTTGTTGCGCCGACCGAACGTGGCTTCGGGCATCAGCCAGACGGGCAAGGCTGCCGGCAAGGTGGTGGCTGTGGCTTTCTATACTGCTGACGGACGCAAGACGGCAGAACCCGCAAGGGGCCTTAATCTGGTGCGTATGTCTGACGGAAGCGTGCGTAAGGTGATACTGAAATAATAGTCCTTACAAGCCGAACGGGTTAGGATGATTCTTTACAATTATGGGCCGCGGACGTTGTCCGCAGCCCCTTCCTTATGCAATATGGCCTCTTTCAACTCGCAAAAGTACTCTTTTCACGTTGTAAAAGCATAGGTTTTGCGTGGCAAAAAGGGGCGTTTCTTTTCTTTAAAAGGGTGCTTTCGCAACTGCCTGATAGTCTTGCTGTTAGCTGAATTTACTGAGATGGCTTTCTCGTTTCGATTAGATAATGAGTGAACTTGATTTTTCTTTACAACGAGTAGAGGCTCCTCTGATAGGGAGTGAGGATGATAAGCGCATTCGTTCTTAGCATTTTGGGATTAAAAAAAGGATATGGCGCTTGGCCATATCCTATGATTGATGTTATGAAAGCGTGCTTGTCAGTCAGCGAAACTCACAAGAAGCTCACCCAGTGTTGGGTGTATGTGTATCATGTCTTGCAGTTGTGCGAACGTGGTGTCACGGCACATGAGGACCGAAACCTCTTGTATGATGTCGGCGGCATGTGCTCCGTAGGCATGACAAGAGATGATTTTGCCTTGCTCGTCGGTGAGCAGCTTCACCATACCTTCGGGCTCTTGCATGGCCAGGGCCTTGCCGTTGGCACGATAGAAAGCTTTGTGGGCCTTATAGCTGTGGCCTCCAGCCTTGCAGACATCCTCACTTGGGCCTACGCTGGCAGCCTCGGGATAAGTGAAGATGGCCGCCGGCATAATGTCGAGACGCAGCCCGTCGGCCTCGTGCAGCATGTTGTTAACAGCCCGCCGGCCTTGGAAGGTAGCGGCGTGAGCCAGCATCATGCGGCCGTTTACGTCGCCTATGGCGTAGATGCCCGGCACTTGGGTGCGCATATCATCGTCTACGACAATGCCTTTGCGGCTGTATTCCACTCCGGCAGCCTCCAGATTGAGGCCCTCTACGTTCACGGCGCGCCCCGTGGCAACCAGCACCAGGTCGGCGTTTACCACAGTTTCTTTTCCTTTCCGGTTGAAGGTTACGGCGCACTCGCCATCGTGTTGGGCAACCGAAGCCACGGCGCTCTGCAGATAGAACGTCACGCCGCGCTTCTCCATGCACTTGCGCAAGCGCTTGGCAATGTCAGCATCAAGTGCAGGCAGACACTCCTTGAGAAACTCTACCACGGTTACTTCGCAGCCAAAGGCTTGGAAGGCCGAGGCAAACTCCATGCCTATGACGCCCGCTCCTATGATGCACAGCCTGCGGGGCAGGTTCTTGGCCTTGAGCAATGCGCTGCTCGTGACGACGTGAGAGCCCTCGGCGTTCACCGTTTCGGGCGTTATGCCCTGCACGGGAGGCAATTTTGAGCGTGAGCCGGTGGCTATAATGATGTTGGTTGCGGTGTAGCTTTCGTTGCCAACCCTTACGGTGTGGGCATCAGCAAAGCTGGCGTTGCCTCTGACGAGCGTGATGCCCGGCGCAGAGAGCAACGACTCAACGCCCTGCCTGAGCTGCTCCACCACAGCGTCTTTGCGCTCCATGACCGCGCTAAGACTGAATTTTAGGCGGTCATCCTGAGTGAGCAAGGGGTTGCGCATCAGCTCGGCATCGTGCACCAGGCACTTGGTGGGTATGCAACCACGGTTGAGGCAGGTGCCGCCCACCTCTTGCCGCTCTATGACGCCCACCTTCATGCCCTTCTTGGCAGCATATCCCGCCGTGGCATATCCGCCCGGTCCGCTGCCTATGATGATAAGATCGAAACTGTTCATTGCTGTTTCTTTTCTTTCATTTGACGATAAGTGAGCACCGGCTCCTTGGCTGCCAGCACATCATCTACCCTGCCTATCGGCGTGTTATGAGGCGCGCTGCTCACCACGTCGGGCGTTTCGGCAGCCTCGCGGGCTATCTTGTGCATCACGTCGATAAAGCCGTCGATGGTCTCTTTGCTCTCGTTCTCGGTGGGTTCTATCATCATTGCCTCGTGGAAAAGCAACGGGAAGTAGATGGTAGGAGCGTGATAACCATAGTCGAGCAGGCGCTTTGCCACGTCCATCGTAGTGATATGGGTAGACTTATCCTTCAGTCCGTTGAACACAAACTCGTGCTTGCACAGGCCCTCGATGGGCAGTTCGTAGGCATCTTTCAGGCATTCCTTGATGTAGTTGGCGTTGAGCGTGGCCAGCGGACTAACCATCTTGACGTTCTCCTTGCCCAGGCTGAGCAGGTAAGTGAGTGCACGCACAATGACGAGGAAGTTGCCCAAGAAGGCTCCTACGTGGTTGCCGGCCTGCGCGTAGTCGTAGCCCAGGGTGTTGAGCACGGTGTAGGTGCCATCTTCTTTCTTCACAACGTGGGGCTTGGGCAGATATTCTTCTAAGCCTTTACGCACACCTACGGGGCCAGAGCCGGGTCCGCCGCCTCCGTGAGGCGTTGAGAAGGTCTTGTGAAGGTTGACGTGCATGACGTCGAAGCCCATATCTCCGGGGCGCGCAACGCCCAGCATGGGGTTGAGGTTGGCACCGTCATAATACATCAGTCCGCCGCAGCCGTGCACGAGTTCGGCTATTTCGGGTATCTCTTTTTCGAATAATCCAAGCGTATTGGGGTTGGTCATCATCATGGCAGCGATGTCATCGCCCAGCAAAGGCTTCAGGTCGGCCACGTCAACAAGACCTTCCGGGGTGCTCTTCACCTCAACAACTTCTAGTCCGCATACGGCTGCTGAGGCAGGGTTGGTGCCATGTGCCGAGTCGGGAACGATGACTTTCACGCGCTTGTTGTCGCCCCTGGCCTGATGATAAGAGCGTATAATCATCAGTCCGGTGAGTTCTCCGTGAGCTCCGGCGCATGGATTGAGCGTGAAGTCGCTCATTCCGGTGAGCTCGGCAAGGTCTTTTTGCAGCTGATACTCAACGGCCAGCGCGCCTTGCACGGTGCTTTCGGGCTGTGAGGGGTGCAGTTGCGTGAACTGAGGCAGTGCGGCCATCTCCTCGTTAATGGTGGGGTTATACTTCATGGTGCATGAGCCAAGAGGATAGAATCCGTTGTTCACTCCGAAGTTGTTGCCGCTATGGTTGGTGTAATGGCGCACCACGGTCATCTCGTCACACTCCGGCAGCTGGGCAGGATGCTCGCGCTGCATGGCCGTAGGCAGGTCATGATGGCCGAATTTGTTCTTTGGCAGCGAGTAGGCACGCCGTCCTGGATGTGAAAGCTCAAATATCAGATTGCCATATAATTTGTTGTTCATCGTCTTATAATATTAAAGGAGTGATACGTATTTGTCGGTTTCTTCCTTCGTGCGCTTCTCTGTTGAGGCAACAAGCAGCTTATCGCTGCCCACCTTAATGCCGGGAAGGATGCCTGCCTTGATGGCTTTGTCATAAAAGGCATCGCGATTGTCCATCGTCAGAAGAAACTCATTGAAGAACGGTTGGTTGTAGGTGAGGCGCGCCTTGCCCGTCTTTTGCAGGGCGTCGGCCAGGTAATGAGCTGCGTCATAGCTCATTTGAGCAGCCTCGCGCAGGCCATCCTTGCCCATGACAGACATATATATGGTTACGAAGAGGGCCATGAGCGACTCGTTGGAGCAGATGTTTGACGTGGCTTTCTGGCGGCGTATGTGCTGCTCGCGAGCCTGCAGGGTGAGCACAAAGGCACGTTGGCCGCGGTTGTCGCGTGTCAATCCGACGATACGGCCAGGCATCTTACGCATCAGTTTCTCTGTTGTGCACATGTAACCGGCATACGGACCGCCGAAGCTCATGGACAATCCGAGGCTCTGTATGTCGCCTACGGCAATGTCAGCACCCCATTCGCCCGGTGTCTTCAGCAGGGCCAGGTCGGCTGCTACGCTGTTGATGACAAACAAAGCCTTTTGTTGGTGACATGCATCTGCCATGCCCGAGAAGTCTTCTATGATGCCATAATAGTTGGGTTGCTGCACAACTACGCCTGCAACACCACCTTCTTGAAGCTTCTTCTGCAGGTCTTCCTTATCTGTTACGCCCTTTTTCTCGTCTATGAACTTGATGTTCACGCCGTGAAAGTGCGCATAGGTGAGTATGACAGCAATGGTCTTGGGGTCGAGCGTCTTGCTGATGAGCACCGTGTCGGCCTTTCTTGAGGCGTTGAACGCCATGAGCACCGCCTCGGCCGTAGCCGTTGTACCCTCGTAGAGTGATGCGTTGGAGATTTCCATGCCAGTGAGTTCGGCCATCATACTTTGATATTCAAAGATGTAATGCAGGGTTCCCTGTGATATTTCGGCCTGATAGGGTGTGTAAGAGGTGAGAAACTCAGAGCGTTCTACGAGGTTGGGAACTACCGAAGGGGTGTAGTGATCGTAAATTCCACCGCCTGCAAAGCATGTCAGGTTGTTGTTCTTCTCGCCCAGCTTGCTGAAGAAGTCGCGCACTTCTTGCTCGCTCATAGACTCCGGAAGGTCGTAGTCGCCTTTTAGCAGCAGCTGTTCTGGCACCTCGGCATAAAGATCCTTTAGCGATGAAACGCCTATCTTGCTGAGCATCTCCTTGATGTCAGCGTCGGTGTGAGGAAAATATTTGTAAGTCATTTAATTTGTTGATAATATTAGAAGTAAGGCAAACAGCGTGTTTCTTCTTGCGTCTTGCATGATGTGGGCTGTGTTGCGCTTGTACTTTGACATTAATGTTGTGATGTGTTGCTGGCACTTTTATGGTGCCCTATGCATTGAGAGAGTGCGCCGGGGCCGTGTAGCGGGCTGTTGGCCATCATGCTCCGGCGCTTATGTTATAAAAGACAAAGGACGCTAAAAAGGCATGAGAAGAAGCATGGATAGGGGAGAGGGCCTTGCTTGCGCCTCTCCGTTCCATTTCTCTTGTGCCTATTTAACGTCTTATCTTTATTTGTTGCAGAAAGCCTCGTAGGCCTTTGCGTCCATCAGAGAGTTGAGTTCCGACTTGTCACTGAGCTCTACTTTGATAATCCAATTAGCAAAAGCGTCTTTGTTGATGAGCTCCGGCTGGTCTTCAAGAGCCTCGTTCACCTCGACAACAGTGCCTGATACGGGTGAGTTAAGGTCGCTTGCAGCCTTCACACTCTCTACTGCGCCAAACTCTTCTCCGGCAGTTACCTCATCGTCTACGTCGGGCATATCAACGTAAACCACGTTGCCTAAAGCGTTCTGAGCATAGTCTGTGATGCCCACATAGCCGTAATTGCCGTCTACCTTTACGAATTCGTGTGACTCTGAATAATAGAGTCCGTCTATTACTTTACTCATATCTCTTTTGAAAAATAGTTATTTCTTATAATGTTTATCATAGAATTTCTTCTTCACAATGGTGCCTGGGAAGGTCTTCTTGCGTATTTGCACCTCCACTTCATCACCCAGTTTGAGGCTGGAGTCAACCAAAGCAACGGCGCAACTCTTGTCTACTGAAATGAGATGATAGCCTGTTGTGACTGTTCCCACCTGCTTGCCGTCTTCCAATACGGCGTAGCCATGACGCGGAACGGCCCTGTCCTTCAGCTCAATACCGCGCAACCGTTTGGCTACACCCTCTGTTTTTTGCTTCAGCAACGCTTCCTTACCGATAAATTCGGGCTTATCAAACTTCACGAACATGGACAATCCGGCCATGACGGGAGATATTTCGGCCGACAACTCATCGCCGTAGAGGGGCAATCCCACCTCAAAGCGCAGTGTGTCACGGCATCCTAGTCCGCAGGGAGTGACGCGCTTGCTGGCCATAAGCTTATCCCAGGCCCTTACGATATAGTCTGCTGTGCCGTAAATCTCAAATCCATCCTCTCCCGTATAGCCTGTCCGAGAAACCAGGATGGTCTCATCAAAGCGGTCGAGAGTCTTGCATTCGTAGAATTTAAGCTCCTTGCAGCGCAGGTTGAGCACCTTTTCCACCACGTCTTCTGCCTCTGGTCCTTGAATAGCCAGTTGGCTCCAATAGTTGGATTTGTAGCACACCAAGATGTTATAGCCTTCAGCCTGCTTGCGTACCCAAGCATTGTCCTTGTCTATATTGGCGGCGTTGATGGTCATGAAGAACCGGTTTTCCTCTGTCTTGCAGATGCAAGTGTCGTCTATTGTGCCGCCGTTCTCATCGCACATCATGCCATACATCACTTTGCCTACGGGCATATTGGTGACGTCATTGGTGAAGATATGGTTGACAAACTTCTCTGCTTCGTGCCCACTTACGATGATTTCGCCCATGTGCGATACGTCAAACACTCCGCAATGATTTCTCACTGCATTGTGTTCTTCTATGATGGAGGAGTACTGGATGGGCATGTCGAATCCGCCAAAAGGCTGGATGAGGGCCCCCAAGGCAACGTGCCTGTCGTATAAGCATGTTCTTTTGTTTGCCATAGTTTTTAGATTTTAGATACTTTCTTGTTAGTTAATGTGTGGGGTTCTTGCTAAAGATAAAAGCCGGATCGTCATATTCTTCTTCTATCTTTCGTATGTTATGCATGTCGTCTTCGTTCAGTTCTTGTACCGTCGAGCACAAGTTTTTGCGCAGAAAGCGCTTTATATCATCAAGCGGCATGTCAGTGTGATCCTTCAGAAGGGTGATGCGCTGCCTCACGCTCTGCACTCCGTGCTTCTCCATCTTCTGTTTCGAGGGTGTTATAGCGTGCATCATATTGTCCATATCTGTGCTGTATAGCAGTGTGCCATGCACGATGCTCGCCCCTGGCAAGTGGTAGTAGGCTGTTCCGGAAACCTTTTTTCCCTCGATGAGAATATCGTTATGCTCGGTGCTGGTGGCCTCTATGCCCATCTTGGAAAGCGTGTCTTTAATAAGAGAGAGGTAATGGCAGAAAGTGTTTTCAACGTTTTCGGCCTTTGTGATGTATGACAACATCACGTTGCTTCGGTCGGCATAGACGCATCCTCCGCCACTTTTGCGTCTGAACATGTTGATGCCTTGCTCGCGGCAATAGTCTATATTCACCTCAGCGAATATGTCCTGATTGCGTCCGAATATTACGCTCGGCTCTACTTGCCACATGAAGAAGGCATCCTCGCTGAGGCTTTTGCTCCGCGCAATGTATTCTTCCATGGCGAGATAAAAGGAGAGCGGCCTCGTTTTATCATCGTGCAAGGCAATATACACCATAGCTTTTTAATGTTTAATGATAGTGCAAAGATAATAAAGAAAATCCACAAAGCAAAGATTTTTCGGAAAAAATGACTGCTAAAAACGATAAAGTGAGAGGCCGAGCCTCTCACTTTATTGCTGCAACAGATATTTCTTGAACGTTTCAAAGTCTTTACTCATGGGCACTGCCTGCTTCTTTCCTTGCATGAAGCTTTGCAGTCTTGCAGGTATGTTAATGTCGGATGCCAGGATGTTATCCACCTTTTCCTTGAACTTGGCAGGGTGTGCTGTCTCCAAGAAAACGCCCGTTTCGCCCGGCAAGAGTTGCTCTTTCAGGGCTTGATAGCCACATGCTCCGTGCGGATCGAGCACATAGCCCGTGTCCTTATAGCACTGTTGCATGGCCTGTTTAATCTGTTTGTCGGTGTAGGTAGCGCCGCTTATGTCTTTCTTAATGGCCTCCCACGAGTTGCCGTATAGGTCAAGCACGCGCGCGAAGTTAGACGGATCGCCCACGTCCATGGCGTTGGCTAGTGTCTGAACAGATGCTTTGGGGTGATATTGTCCCGTCTGCAAATACTGATAAAAGATGTCGTTGGCATTGTTGGCAGCTATGAATCGCTTCACCGGAAGTCCCATGCGCTTGCCGAAGAGTCCCGCCGTGATGTTGCCGAAGTTGCCGGATGGCACGCACACCACCAGTTGTGAGTCTATGTCTGACGGCTTTCCGCTGCGTGCCGACAGCTCTTTCAGCCGCGCATAGGCATTAAAGTAGTAGAAAGCCTGCGGCAAGAAGCGGGCCACGTTGATGCTGTTGGCAGAGGTGAGACGCATGTGCCGGTTCAGTTCTGCGTCCATAAAGGCGTTCTTCACCAATGCCTGACAGTCGTCAAACACGCCGTCTACCTCCAGCGCCGTGATATTTTGGCCCAGCGTAGTGAACTGTGACTCCTGTATATGGCTCACTTTTCCTTTGGGATAAAGCACATATACGTGTATGCCCTCAACGCCCAGGAAGCCGTTGGCCACGGCAGATCCCGTGTCGCCCGATGTAGCTACGAGCACGTTTACGAGGCCTTCGGAGCCTGCTTTACGCTCTTTTTGTACAAAATATTGCAGCAATCGGGCCATGAACCGGGCACCCACATCCTTGAAAGCCAGCGTAGGACCGTGAAAGAGTTCTAATGTATAGATGTTGTCTTGCACCTTCTTCACGGGCACATCAAATGACAGAGTGTCATAAACTATTTTTTTGAGCGCGTCATGTTCTACGTCCTCGCCGAAGAAAGCTTCGGCTACGTGAAACGCTATCTCCTGAAACGACAGCTCGTCAATGTGCTCAAAGAAGTCTTCCGGCAGCTTATTGATGCGTTCCGGCATGTATAAGCCCCTGTCTTCTGCCAGTCCTTTCACCACCGCTTTCTCTAGTGTGGCCTCCGGTGCTTTGTGGTTGGTTGAATAATATCTCATAGCTTACTATATTTTCATGAATGTTTGCATAAACTCCTGCAGCCTTAACAGCCCGTAACTTCCTTGCACGCAGCTCACCTCATCATAGGTTTGCACGCTGTCGGGCTCTATTCCGGGATACCATATCTCGAAGGGCACAGGCTCTTTTACGTGAGTACGTATCTCCACGGGTGTGGGATGGTCGGGCATTACTGCTATGCACACGGGCTCGTCCCATGTTTTCACCTTATTATATATAGGCTCTACAGCGCGGTGGTCTAGGTTTTCTATGGTTCGCAACTTCAGCTCCAGGTCGCCGTCGTGCCCAGCCTCGTCGCTTGCCTCTATGTGTAAGAACACAAAATCCTTATGCTTCAGCGCCTCCAGGGCGGCCTGCGCCTTGCCTTCATAGTTGGTGTTGGCCAGTCCGGTAGCGCCCGGCACCTTGATAACCTCAAGCCCGGCATACCGTCCGATGCCCCTAATCAGGTCTACGGCAGATATTACCGCGCCTGTCTTCACTTGCGGATACATCTGCATGAGAGTTGGCATCTTGGGTCTGTAGCCGCCACTCCATGGCCATATACTATTGGCCTTCACCTCTCTTGAGGCGTTGAAGGGATGAGCCTCCAGCAACTTCTGCGAGTCCAGAATAAGCCGGTTCACCAGTTCGGCCGTCTCTTCCGGCGTCAGCTTGCTCTCTTTTTTCCATTCAGCAGCCTCCTGCTCGTCTTGGGGCTGTTCGGCTTTTACGAGCAGAGGGCGCCACTCTTGGTTGGGATGATCGTGTGGCGGGGCGCACACAATGTGCTTGTTGCCACCCTTTATGATAAGCAAGTGGCGGTATTGTATGCCCGTTATAAACCGTATATTGTCATTGCCCAGCTTCTCGTTGAGATACTTAATGAGCACGTCACCTTGCTCTGTTGTGAGGTGCCCGCCATGATGATTAATGATTTTTCCATCGCTTAGCGTGATGATATTGCACCTCAAGGCCAGGTCGTCTGGTTGCATGTCATATCCAATGCTGGCTGCCTCCAGAGGCCCGCGGCCCTCATACACCTTGTTAAGGTCGTATCCCAGTATGGCCGTGTTGGCCACTTCCGAGCCCGGCATGAAGCCGTCGGGCACGGTGACGAGCCTTCCTGTGCGCCCCTTTCGTGCCAGCATGTCCATGTAAGGGGTGTCGGCATACTGCAAGAGCGTCTTTCCGCCCAGCCGTTCTACGGCATGGTCAGCCATGCCGTCGCCTAATATAATAATGTGTTTCATTCTTCCTGATTAAATATTAGCTATAGACATTATGTTGGCAAACACTCCGGCGGCCGTTACCGAGGCCCCTGCTCCGTAGCCTTGTATCTGCATGGGGAACTCCTTATAGCGCTCCGTGGTGAGCAGCACGATGTTGTTGCTGCCCTCAAGGTTATAGAAAGGATGGCTGGCCCCCACCTTTTTAAGAGCCACACTGGTCTTTCCGTTGTCCATGGTAGCCACAAATCGCCATCGCTCATGTCTCTCGGCCAGCTTCTTGCGCTCTGCTTCAAAGCCGGCATCCAGCTCAGGAAGGCGCCGCCAAAACTCCTCCAGCGACCCTTGAAAATAGGAGTCGGGAATGAAGAGATGCTTCTCTACATCCTCTTGCTCCACCCTGTAGCCGGCCTCGCGAGTCAGAATGACCAGCTTGCGTATCACGTCTGCCCCGCTCAGGTCTATGCGCGGGTCGGGTTCTGAGTAGCCTTCTTCCTTGGCCATGTGCACTGCCTGCGACAGCGTAACAGTGGGTGAGAGGGCATTGAATATAAAGTTGAGCGTGCCGGAGAGCACTGCTTCTATCTTTAGTATCTTGTCACCAGAGTTGCGAAGGTCGTTAATGGTGCCTATGATGGGCAGCCCTGCTCCCACGTTGGTTTCAAATCTGAACTTCACACCCCTTTGCAGCGCCGTCAGTTTCAGCTTGAGATAGTTTTCATACTTGCTTGATGCCGCTATCTTATTGGCTGCCACGACGCTGATGTTATGCTCCAGAAAGGCTTGATAGAGTGAAGCCACCTCGTGAGATGCCGTACAATCCACAAACACACTATTGAAGATGTTCATCGAGAGTATCTTGTCGCGCAGCTTTTCAGAGTCAGACGGTTCCGAGTTGTGCAGCTCTTCGCGATAGTTGTCAAGGTTTAGCCCGTCTCTATTGAAGATAGCGTTCTTCGAGCTGGCTATGCCCACCACGTTGAGCTTAAGCCTTGACCGCTTTTTCAGGTTCTCATACTGCGAGCGTATCTGCTCAATGAGCTTGCCGCCCACCGTGCCTACGCCGCATATAAAGAGGTTGAGCACCTTGTATTCGCTCAGAAAGAACGAGTCGTGCAGCACGTTCAGCGACTTGCGCAGCTGCTTTCCGCTCACCACAAACGATATGTTGGTCTCCGAGCCACCCTGCGCGCAGGCTATGACACTGATGCCCGAGCGTCCCAGCGTGCCGAACAGCTTGCCGGCAATGCCCGGTGTGTGTTTCATGTTTTCGCCCACTATGGCTATGGTAGCCAGGTTGCTCTCCGCCCGCATGGGATACATGGCGCCTGTGGCTATCTCTCTTGCAAACTCCTCGTTAAGCACAGCCACGGCCTTGTCGGCATCATCGTCGCGCACGCCGATGGAGGTAGAGTTCTCAGACGAAGCCTGCGACACCAGAAACACGCTGATGCCGTTGTCGGCCAATGTGGTGAAGATGCGTCGGTTCACGCCTATCACACCCACCATGGAGAGGCCGGTGACGGTGATGAGCGACGTGCCGTTGATGGAAGAAATGCCCTTGATGGGCTTCTGGTCGTTGGCTATCTTCTGCTTGATAATCGTTCCGGCACCCTTAGGATTGAATGTGTTCTTGACAAGAATGGGGATATTCTTAACGCAAACCGGATAGATGGTAGGTGGATAGATGACCTTTGCGCCGAAGTTGCACAGCTCCATGGCCTCAACATACGACAGTTCGTTGATGGTGTATGCGCTCTTGATGACGCGCGGGTCGGCCGTCATAAAGCCGTCTACGTCAGTCCATATCTCCAGAGCCTCGGCGTCTAGCGCCGCGGCAATGATGCTGGCCGTGTAGTCGCTGCCACCCCGCCCCAGATTGGTGATCTCTCCGGTGTCTCTGTCGGTAGAGATGAACCCCGGAACAATGCTTATGCGCGGCATGTCGGCAAAGCTTTCGCGCACCAGATGGTTGGTGAGCTTGGCGTCTAGAGTGTTTTTGTGATTCTTGGGCTCAGTCTTTATAAAGAGCCGCGAGTCCATTCGTTTGGCTCCTTTAATAAGTGTGGCTGCAATGAGTGAGCTGAGTCGCTCGCCATAAGATACAACAGTGTTAAGCGTCTTGTCGCTAAGGTCGTGAATAAGAAACACTCCGTAGTAGATGGAGTGAAGCTGTTCGAGCAGCATGTCTACGGCGTTGAAGAGGTCTTCGCGTGCCTTTGGCTCGGTTATCAGCGTGTCTATCATGGTGTGGTGGCGGCTCTTGATGAGCTCATATTCCTCTCGCCACTTCTCGTTGCCGTCAACGGCCAGCCTCGAAGTGTAAATCAGCTTGTCGGTTATGCCGCCCAGAGCGCTCACCACCACTACGATGGGCTGACGCTTGGCCTCGTTTTCTACGATGCGCTTAACGCTTAGGATACTTTTAACGGAACCAACGGACGTCCCGCCAAATTTCAATACTTTCATAAGCAAGTGTTTGTGGCCCTGCCCGGAGGCCCGACCGATTAATATTAAGCAACCCCCCAAACAATGGGGGAAAAGCAAAACTTGAGGGCAAAAGTACAAAGAAATCCTACAATAAGCAACGTTTTACGCCTAAAATGATTACTTTTGCCACAAAATAAGTAATTATGATAAATGAATATCAACTGCGTGTGCTGCCTCAAGAGGGCTTTGACGAGGACAGCATCGCACAATATGTGAGTCGTGAGAAAGGCATCGACGTGCGCACCATCAAGCATATCAGGGTGCTCAAACGGTCGATAGATGCCCGGCAACGCACCATTTACGTGAACCTGAAGGTGAGAGTGTATGTGAACGAAGAGCCAGAAGATGAGGCTTTTCAGCCCACTGAGTATCATGATGTGACCGGCCGGCCGGCCGTTGTCGTGGTGGGCGAGGGGCCCGGCGGACTGTTTGCTGCCCTGAAGCTCATCGAGTTGGGTTACCGCCCCGTTGTATTGGAACGTGGCATGGACGTGCGCGAGCGCAAGAAAGACCTGGCACTCATCACCAAAACGCAGAAGGTGAACGGCGAAAGTAACTATTGCTTTGGCGAGGGTGGTGCAGGAGCCTACTCTGACGGCAAGCTTTACACGCGCAGCAAGAAGCGCGGCTCGGTAGAGAAGATACTCAACGTGTTTTGTCAGCATGGCGCTTCAACGTCTATCCTGGCCGATGCTCATCCCCATATAGGCACCGACAAGCTGCCAAGGGTGATAGAAAACATGCGTAATAATATAATAAGGTGTGGCGGCGAGGTGCACTTTCAGACCAAGATGACGCGCTTGCTCATAGCCGGCAACACCGTAGAGGGCGTAGGCGCAGTGCGTCTCACCGACGGAGCAGAGCTCACTTTCCACGGCCCGGTGATATTGGCGACCGGCCATTCGGCCCGCGACGTCTACCGCTACCTGCATGATGCGGGCATAGACATACAGGCCAAGGGCATCGCCATGGGCGTCAGGCTGGAGCATCCGGCCCAGCTCATCGACCAAATACAGTATCACCGCCGCCAGGGACGCAGCAAATATCTTCCCGCAGCCGAATACTCGTTTGTTACGCAGGTAGAGGGCAGGGGCGTTTACAGCTTCTGTATGTGTCCCGGAGGCTTTGTCATACCGGCTGCCACGGGCCCTCAGCAGATAGTAACCAACGGCATGAGCCCGGCCAGCCGTGGCACGCAGTGGAGTAACTCAGGCATGGTGGTGCAGCTGGAACCAGATGATGTTGATGCCTTTCTGCCTGAGCAGGAGCGACAAGACGTGCCCGAGGCACTGCGCGTGATGCGTTGTCAGGAGTGGCTGGAGCGTTGTTGCTGGCAGCAAGGCAACATGCAGCAAACGGCACCCGCCCAGCGCATGGCCGACTTTGTAAACAATCGGCTGTCGTTCGACCTGCCCCGCAGCTCGTATGCCCCTGGATTGCTGTCTAGCCCCTTGCATTTCTGGATGCCTCCTTACATCGTGAAGCGCTTGCAGCAGGCCTTCCTCACCTTCGGAAAGCGTGCCCATGGCTTCCTTACCAATGAGGCCGTGCTCATCGCAACCGAGACCAGAACGAGCTCGCCCGTGCGCATCCTGCGCGACAGAGAGACGCTTGAGCATGTGAGCATTCACGGTCTCTTCCCTTGTGGCGAGGGCGCCGGCTATGCCGGAGGCATCGTATCAGCAGGCATAGACGGCGAGCGTTGTGCCGAGATGTGCGCTGAATATCTTTCCAAACTCAACTGATAACTGCTCAACTAGGCCTTTCTGCTTGGCAATAATGCCCTTTTCGCAATGCAATAATGCCTATATTGCAACGCAAAAGTGCCTATTTTGCCAAGCAAAAAGGCATGTTTTGTTAACTGACTCATTATCAGTTGGTTGACTGAATCACCATTTTCTCACTTTCTAAGGGGCGTCAGCGCGCGTGAAAGAGATGCTGCCCAATTTGGCGTTTTGACTTTTTTGCGCTATCTTTGTAGGTTGGTTGATGCATAGCAAGCCGTGTGCCGCATGGCTCTTTGAGCCAGACTCGGGGCGCATGGGCTGCATAATTTGTGCCTTGACGGAGAAAATGAGAATGAAAGAAAAACAGAGAAGCACTCCCGTTGAGTTGAGCTTGTTTTCTGACGAGGAGATGTCGGCCACGCAGCACCCGTCGCGCCAGTCCCCTGAACCCGTGAGTCAGACTGCCACAGCAGAGCCAGACGGCCGGTTTGATGCCCTGTTCAGCAGGCTGGCACAGTCTGAGTTCAGGAGCAGCTTCTACCTCAATGCGGCCGACAAGGCCTACATCGCGCGCAAAGGCTGGGATAAGATAAGGCAAGGAGCGGCCGAAACCATCGCGCGCAGGCTGGCTCCGGCCGTCATAAGCAACGATGGCAGGCAAACACCTATGCGTCATGGCGTGTTTCCACCGTTCATTGCGCAGCACGCCACGGGCTGTTGCTGCCGCTCGTGCCTGCTGAAGTGGCATGGCATACCCAAGGGGCGGGCTCTCACGGCGGGCGAGCAAGCCTACCTTACCGACGTTGTGATGGAGTGGTTGCGGCGGCATGTGTGAGCAGCCAGGGCAAGTAACTTGGGGCTTAAGCCAAATAGATGGGCCCAGTATTTGGTGGTTATATAAAAAAGAAGTACCTTTGCGCCATCTTTGATTGATATAACTAATTTGTATTATGGTTAAAATCACTTTTCCCGACGGCTCTGTTCGAGAGTATGAACAAGGCGTCACAGCACTTCAAATCGCAGAGAGCATCTCACCGGCTCTCGCTCGCAACGTTGTATCTTGCGGGATAAATGGTGAGACAACCGAGCTTAACCGCCCTATAAACGCAGATGCGTCTATCGAACTTTATAAGTTTGATGACGAAGAGGGCAAGCACACCTTCTGGCATACATCGGCTCACTTGCTGGCCGAAGCATTGCAAGAGCTCTATCCCGGCATACAGTTCGGCTTCGGACCTGCCATAGAGAACGGCTTCTTCTACGATGTTATGCCTGCCGAAGGACAAACCATCTCAGAGAACGACTTCCCTAAGATAGAGGCCAAGATGAAGGAACTGGCCAAGAAAAACGAGCCTGTGGTGCGCCGTGAGGTGTCGAAAGCCGACGCTATCAAGGAGTTTAAGGCTGCCGGTCAGAACTATAAGGTGGAGCATATTGAGCAAGACCTGGCCGACGGAACCATCACTACATATACGCAAGGCAACTTTACCGACCTGTGCAAGGGCCCGCATCTCATGTCTACGGGCGACATCAAGGCAGTGAAGATAACCAGTGTGGCCGGAGCATTCTGGCGCGGCGACGCCAAGCGCGAGCAGATGACGCGTATCTACGGCATCTCTTTCCCCAAGAAGAAGATGCTCGACGACTATCTCGCCATGCTTGAAGAGGCCAAGAAACGTGACCATCGCAAGATAGGAAAAGAGATGGAACTCTTCATGTTCTCAGAGCGCGTGGGCAAGGGCTTGCCTATTTGGCTGCCCAAAGGAACGCAGCTTCGTCTGCGCCTGCAAGACCTTTTGCGCAAGCTTCTCAAGCCTTACAACTATCAGGAGGTTATCACTCCGGGCATCGGATCAAAGAATCTCTATGTCACCAGCGGCCACTATGCTCACTATGGCAAAGACTCTTTCCAGCCCATACATACCCCTGAGGAAGACGAGGAGTATATGCTCAAGCCTATGAACTGCCCTCACCACTGCGAGGTGTATGCTTATAAACCACGCTCTTACAAAGATCTGCCACTGCGCATCGCCGAATTCGGTACGGTGTTCCGCTATGAGAAGAGCGGCGAGCTGCACGGACTGACACGCGTGCGCACCTTTACGCAAGACGATTCGCACATCTTTGTGCGCCCCGACCAGGTGAAGCAGGAGTTTGAAACCGTGATAGACATCATCCTGAAGGTGTTCGCCATCTTCGGATTTAATGACTATGAGGCTCAGATCTCGCTGCGCGACCCCAAGGATAAGGATAAGTATATCGGCTCAGACGAGATATGGGAGGAGAGCCAGAACGCCATTCGCGAGGCTTGTAAGGAGAAAGGACTGAAGACACATGAGGAAGAAGGCGAGGCCGCATTCTATGGACCAAAGCTCGACTTCATGGTGAAAGACGCCATCGGACGTAAGTGGCAGCTCGGAACCATACAGGTTGACTACAACCTTCCGCAGCGTTTCCACTTGGAATATACCGCTGAGGACAACTCCAAGAAGACGCCGGTGATGATCCACCGCGCACCTTTCGGCTCACTGGAGCGCTTCACGGCTGTGCTCATCGAGCACACTGCAGGTCACTTCCCCTTGTGGCTGGCACCCGATCAGGTGGCTATTCTGCCTATCTCTGAGAAGTATAACGACTATGCGGCACAGCTTAAGAAGTACTTCGACAGCGTAGACGTTCGCTCATACATAGATGACAGAAACGAGAAGATAGGCCGCAAAATTCGTGACAACGAGCTCAAGCGCGTGCCTTACATGCTTGTAGTGGGCGAGAAAGAGCAAGAGGGAGGCCTCGTTTCCATGCGTAAGCAGGGCGGAGGCGAGCAGGCCACCATGTCGAAAGAGGAATTTGCAAAGCGTATCAACGATGAAGTTGCTAAACAGTTGTCTGTCACAGAAATAGCAAAATAACTTCTTGTCAGGCGATAAAGAAATAAGTCGGGAATTATTTGGTAAGTTCCCGACTTTTTCGTATCTTTGCACCCGTTTAGCAAAAAACTGAATTAAAATAGTTGAATGAAGAATGACAAAATGAAAATGCAGTACCGCGTGAATGAGCAAATTCACGTCAGGGAAGTGCGAGTGGTTAGCGATAACGGCTCAGAAGTAATGTCTACACGAAAAGCACAAGACCTTGCACGCCAGCAAGGTGTTGACCTTGTGGAGATTTCTCCTAATGCCCAGCCACCTGTTTGCCGTCTCATCGACTATTCAAAGTTCCTCTACCAGCAAAAGCGGAGGCAGAAAGAGCTGAAGCAGAAGCAGGTTAAGCAAGAGGTAAAAGAGATACGCTTCGGACCGCAGACAGACGAGCACGACTACCAGTTCAAGCTCAAGCATGCGCAAGAATTCCTTACCGAGGGCAATAAGGTGCGTGCCTACGTGTTCTTTCGCGGACGTTCCATCCTCTTCAAAGAGCAGGGCGAAGTGCTCTTGCTGCGCTTTGCCAACGACTTGGAAGAGCTGGGCAAGGTGGAGCAGATGCCTAAGCTGGAGGGCAAAAAGATGTTCCTCTACTTGGCACCTAAGAAAGCCGGCGTAGCCAAAAAAAGCCAGCAGAAGCGTGACAACGAGAAGCGCGAGGCTGAGGCACGTGAGGCTCAGAAGGCAGCCGATGAGGCTAAGGCACGCGAAAACGGCCTCTTCGCCAATGCAAAGAACGGTGCCGACGCGCTGAAAAAGCTCAAGGAGTAACAGAAAATGGATTGTGCGTAACGTCCTGGTATATACGTTGCCACAGCAGTAAATAAATAACAATTAAATTAAAAAACAAAAATGCCAAAGCAAAAGACAAATTCCGGCGCAAAGAAGAGATTCACATTCACCGGTACTGGTAAGATTAAGAGACATCATGCTTACCACAGTCACATTCTGACTAAGAAGACAAAGAAGCAGAAAAGAAACCTCGATCATCAGACACTTGTTGATCACAGCAACCTCAAGCAGGTGCGCGATCTGCTGAATCTGCGTTAATCCATTAGTCAAAAAAACATTTAAAGGAAAGAAAAACTATGCCAAGATCAGTAAATCATGTTGCTTCTAAAGCAAAGAGAACAAGAATTCTGAAGAAGACCAAGGGTTACTTTGGTGCACGCAAGAACGTTTGGACCGTAGCAAAGAATACGTATGAGAAGGGTCTTACCTATGCTTATCGCGACCGTAAGGCTAAGAAGCGTAACTTCCGCGCACTGTGGATCCAGCGTATCAATGCCGCTGCACGCCTCTATGATATGAGCTATAGCCAGCTCATGGGCGCTCTTCACAAGAACGGTATCGAGATTAACCGCAAGGTGCTTGCCGATCTCGCTGCCAACAACCCCGAAGCTTTCAAGGCTATCGTGGACAAGGTGAAGTAAAAAACAATACTTTAAAGCATAAGAAAGCCGCCATTTGCATCCAGCAGATGGCGGCTTTTAACTTTCTATAGGGTTGCTTTCGGCTTGCGGGCCGAGGCTTAATACACTCTGGGACCGAAGATGCTGGTGCCCACCCTTACCATGGTGGAGCGGCATTCTACGGCAATCTTATAGTCGTGACTCATGCCCCACGAGCGTTCTTTGAACTCCGGGCAGTCGGCAAAAAACCTCTCTTTCACCTCGTCAAAGAACCGGGCGGCGGTCAGCATCTCCTTTCTTATCTGCCCTTCATCGTCTACATTAGAGGCCATCATCATCAGTCCGTGTATGCTGACGCCCTTCAGGTCGCGCCATTCGCCTGCTTCGAGCAGCTTGCGGCACGCATCCAGCGTCAGGCCATACTTGGTTTCCTCCTCGGCAATGTGCAGTTCGAGCAGCACAGGTATCACCCGGTTGTTCTTCAAAGCCTGCTTGTTGATTTCGCGAAGCAGCTTCATAGAGTCTACAGCCTCTATCATGGAGATGTAAGGAGCAATATATTTCACCTTATTGGTTTGCAAGTGGCCGATGAAATGCCACTCAATGTCCTTCGGAAGCGTCTTCACCTTCTGCGCAAGCTCTTGCTCGTGGCTCTCGCCAAAGATGCGCTGGCCCGCAGCATAGGCCGCCTCAATATACTCATTGGGGTGGAACTTGCTGATGGCCACCAGCCTTACGCCGGCCGGAAGATTGGCCAATACGGCGCGAAGGTTCTTTGCTACGTCTACGTCCATCTACTTTTCCTCCTCGTATTCGGGCTTGTCGTCTACCTCTTTCTTAGATTTATTGGCGTGCTCAAACACATCCATTATCTTTGTTTCGTTCACCGATGCGATGGCATAGTCAATGAGTGTGCCCTTCATCACCTCGTCTATGTTCTTTACGGCACGGCTCAGCGACCCGGCCTGAACAAGATAATACACGTTAGATCGCTTCTCCTTCTCGGTCTTTTCGTCTATGGTGATAAACTGCAGGCGAGCCTTATACCAGCGGTCGTCATCGTCGACATCGCTGAAGAACACCTCTCCGTAGGTGGCGGGAGCGATGGCGCGCACCTCAAACTCGCCGCTTATGTAGGCTTGCATCTCCTTTGTGATGGTGGCCTCTGCCTCTGAGAAGCTGAAGGCGTCAACCACATAGGCTTCCGTAACCTTCTTCTCCTGCCCGTCATCCATTGTTTTGTCATATCTCACACGGGTCTCAAACCAAGTAGCTGTCCTTGTTCTCATATCTTTTTAAATGATGTTTTGATTATTTGATGCAAAAGTAATAAAAAGAAAAGAGTTATGATTGAGAGTGCAAAAGAATTTTCTTAAAAAGGGCTGAAAGGGATTAATAATTTTGTTTTCTCGCAATTTTACATTATCTTTGCAAACCAATCAATTAGTAGAAGCAGTATGCCTGAAATATCAGTTCGCGGACTTGAAATGCCCGAATCGCCTATTCGCAAGCTCGCACCCTTGGCTTCGGCTGCCGAGAAGCGTGGAATAAAAGTTTATCATCTTAATATTGGCCAACCAGACTTGCCTACTCCGCAGTGCGGACTGGATGCCTTGAAGGCTGTAGACATGCGATTGCTGCCTTATTCGCCCAGTCAGGGCTATCAAAGCTATCGCGAAAAGCTCACCAAGTATTACGCCAAGTACAACATTAACGTCACCGCCGACGATATTATCATCACCTCCGGAGGCTCAGAAGCAGTGCTCTTCTCCTTCATGGCGTGCCTCAATCCGGGCGACGAGATTATTATTCCCGAGCCGGCTTACGCCAATTACATGGCTTTTGCCATATCTGCCGGGGCTAAGATACGCACCATAGCCACCTCTATAGAGGAAGGTTTTGCCCTGCCAAAGGTAGAACAGTTTGAGAAACTCATCAATGACAAGACCAGGGCCATCATGATTTGTAACCCAAACAACCCTACCGGCTATCTCTACACGCGGCGTGAGATGAACCAAATACGCGATTTGGTAAAGAAATACGACCTTTATCTCTTCTCTGACGAGGTATACCGCGAATACATCTACACTGGAAGTCCTTACATAAGTGCCATGCATCTGGAGGGAATAGAGCAAAACACCATCCTCATAGACTCCGTATCAAAGCGTTACAGCGAGTGCGGCATACGCGTAGGAGCGCTTATCACCAAGAACAAAGAGGTGCGCAAGGCTGTCATGAAGTTCTGTCAGGCCCGTCTCTCACCCCCTCTTCTGGGGCAGATAGTAGCCGAAGCGTCGCTCGACGCGCCCGAATCGTATTATCGCGACGTGTATGATGAGTATGTAGAGCGCCGCAAATGCCTCATCGACGGGCTCAACCGCATACCCGGAGTATACTCTCCCATACCCATGGGGGCCTTCTATACCGTTGCCAAACTGCCCGTAGACGACAGCGAGCGCTTCTGCCGCTGGTGCCTGGAATCGTTCAGCGATCAGGGCGAAACCGTCATGATGGCTCCTGCAGCCGGCTTCTATACCACGCCGGGAGTGGGCCGTAACCAGGTCAGAGTGGCCTACGTGTTGAAGAAGGAGGACCTCCGTCGCGCTCTCGACCTGCTTAGAAAGGCGCTCGAAGTCTATCCTGGAAGGGTGGAGGAGGACTAAGCGGCATGAACTTTCCTTTCTTCATAGCATCTAAAGTATTCACAGACAGGAGCGGCAAGCGCAAGGTGTCGCGCCCGGCCATACGCATTGCCACCATAGGTGTGGCCATAGGGCTGGCTGTGATGATTGTTACCACCTGCGTGGTGCTGGGCTTCAAGCACACCATCAGAGACAAGGTGATAGGCTTCGGAGCCCATATCACAGTATCTAACTTCATGTCTATGCAGACGGCGGAGCAATATCCCATCGTGATGAACGACTCGATGATGAACGTCTTGCGCCATATTCCCGGCGTGGCACATGTAGAACGCTTCGCGTATAAGCAGGGAATACTGAAGACCGACAACGATTTTCTGGGCGTAGCCCTCAAAGGTATAGGGCCGGAATATGACACCCACTTCATCAAGGAGAACCTCATAGCCGGTCAGATGCCCCGCTTCAGCGACCAGGAGAGCACCAATCAGATTGTCATATCCAAGATTATGGCCGACAAACTGCTGCTCAAGGCGGGCGACAAGGTGTTTGCTTACTTCATCAACGACCAGGGCGTGCGAATGAGACGCTTCAAGATAGCGGGCATCTATCAGACTAATCTCACCCGTTTTGACGAGAATATGTGCTTCTGCGACCTCTATACGGCCATCAAGCTCAATGGTTGGGAGTCTGACCAGATGAGTGGTGCCGAGTTGTTAGTACGTAATTTCTCCCAGCTTGATGCTACGGCGCAGAGGGTAGAGAACAAGGTTAACAAAACCATAGACCATTATGGCAGTACCTATCACACCGAGACGGTGCAGGAGATGAACCCGCAGATATTCTCATGGCTCGACTTGATGGACCTCAACGTGTGGATTATCCTGGCCCTGATGGTGGCTGTGGCTGGCGTAACAATGATTTCGGGCCTGCTCATCATCATCTTGGAGCGCACCCAGATGATAGGTGTGCTCAAGGCGCTGGGTGCCACAAACCGCCAGATAAGGCACACCTTTTTGTGGCTCTCGGCCTTCATCATCGTGCGTGGACTGGCTCTCGGCAACGTGCTGGGGCTGGGACTGATGGCCTTGCAGCGTTATACGGGCTTTGTGAAGCTTGACCCTCAGACTTATTATGTAAGCACAGCACCTGTCGAGTTCAACGTGCCCGCCATTCTGGCACTCAACATCAGCACCCTTGTCATCTGCCTCTTGGTGCTCGTCTTGCCCAGTTTTCTCATTTCGCACATACATCCTGCCAAGTCTATGCACTATGAATAGACAGCCCTTTGCAGCCCGCTTTTAGATCGGCAAACCCTAAATATACATGCCAACTGCTTTTATCGATTGGATAAAAAAGTGGTTGGCATGTTGCTTTATAGCCATTTATTGTTTATATTTGCAGGCAGAAGGAAACTGGAAAAAGAAAGGACTATAAGATGAAGAAAATTTTGTTAGCAGTTATGATGCTTGCCTCTGCAGTGGCCGTACAGGCACAAAACAACCGCACTGTGGAGACTCAGCGCGACGCTTACGGCCATATCATAGGTACAGCTACCACAACCACCGATGCCTATGGCAACACCACCACTGTATATAAAGACAGTTACGGGCATATTACGGGCACCGGAAAGACACAGGTAACGTCAGGAGGGCGGGTGAAGACCACCTATCGCGACAGTTATGGGCATATAACAGGGTCGAGCACCACAGATACCAACAGCGCCAAACAGCGAACCACGTTTCGTGACAGCTATGGGCATATCACGGGAAGCAGTGAGACTACCACCTCAGGGGGGCAGACCAGAACCACTTACAAAGACCCTTATGGCCACATCATAGGCTCTGGTCAGCAGCGTGGCAACGGTGTGGCGAAGGGCAACAGATATGGTTCAGGCACGGGAATGTCAGTTGGCTGGTAGCTCAAACGTAATGACTTGATAATCAGTTGGCTGCAAGCTGTTTTGTAAAAGTGCCTTTTTTGCAAGCCCAAATAGGCACTTTCGTGTTGTAAAAGTGGCCTTTTTACAAGCCGAAGCCATGCTTTTTGCAAAACATCAAGCCCCACCCTTCTGCCACCTTATATATAGGGTGAGTCAGAAGAGTGGAGCTTGTGCTGTCTATGAGTGATGTGGCGAGAAGGTTATTGGGCCCACACCACTTTCTTGCCACTGTGTATGTAGATGCCCGGACGGGTGGGCTTGCTGCTCAGGCGTGTGCCGCTGAGGGTGTAATAGGGCGCGTTTTGCTTCTTGCTATCGTTCACCTCGCTAATGCCCGTTGGTGTTTCGTCGGTTGAGATGGACAGCGTCTTGGCCGACGCAGACGATGCAGGCAGTCGCAGGTAGGCCTTGTTATACCTTAAAAAGTCGTTGTTGCTGTACTGACGAAACTCTCCGTTATACAGTCCATAGCACACATAGCCTTCTGGCTTGCTATATATGTAGGTTTCGGCCGGTACACCTACGAGCAGGTTTTCGCTGAGGCTGGGGGCCTGACTGTCGCTCGTGTAGTCGTGTTCGCCTATCCGATAGTAGTATTTTGACCTATAGGTCGATTTTCATCTCCTCTTTATATAATATGTGGTGAGCCTTTGTTGGCTTAGTGTGTGGCCCGAATGAAGTGACAAGTTTGTCATGAAAGGTAAATAAAATTATACTTTGCTGCCAACAAGACAATAATTTGCATTATTTGTAATAGTATTTCTTTGTGGCACAAATGTTGCGAATAGACTTGATGAAGTTAGTAAGCCGGATGGGCAGAACCGCAAGGCGAAGCTCAGAAAGCAGATGGCTTTGAAACAGATAAATAATTAAAAAATAAATAATTAGGAGGTTTTGACTTATGATGTATCCAGTTTTAAATAACATGAACAATTGGTTGAGCAATGAGTTTGACAACATGTTTGATGACAGTTGGATGCCTCGCATGAACGTTACAGCTCCTGCTATCAATGTAAAGGAAAATGAGAAAGAGTATGATATTGAGCTTGCAGCTCCCGGAACCACGAAGGAAGACTTCAAGGTAAGTCTGAATGACGATGGCAACTTGGTCATCAAGATGGAGCACAAGAGCAATAAGAAGAACGAGAACAAGAAAGAGCACTATCTGCGTCGCGAATTCTCATACAGCAACTACGAGCAAGCACTCACGTTGCCTGATGATGTTGAGAGCGATAAGATAGAGGCTAAGGTTGAGAATGGCGTGCTTCATGTCACTCTGCCTCGTAAGGCCGCACAGCCTAAAGAGCAGAAACACATTGAAGTGGCATAGTTCTTGGCTCGTATAAACATAAAAAAAGCAGTCAGCGATGACTGCTTTTTTTGTGTCTTTGTCATATCTCATCAAGCGGCTTGAGCATGTTTCGCTTCATCTGCTTAAACTGTGTGGGCGTCATTCCCGTTACGTTTTTAAACTGACTGCTGAGGTATGCGGTGCTCGAATAGTTCATCTTCAGGGCTATCTGCGATAGGGTGAGTTCGTCATAAAACAGCAGCTCTTTCACTCTTTCCACTCTTTGCAGAATGTAATAACGCTCTATGGTCATGCCGGCATATTCAGAAAAGAGCTTGGAGAGGGCGCTGTAGTCGCCTCCCAGCTTGCTTGTCAGGAAGTTGCTGAGCGTTAGCGGCGTCTTGCTGTCGTTGTAATGCACCAGTTCTATCACGCTGTTCTTGATACGCTCGATGGTTTGCAGGCGCCTGTCGTCGAGCAATTCAAAGCCCAGGTGGTGCAGTTCGTCTTCCAGCTCCTTGCGCTTGGGTTCCTCAACGGTCTCCTTCACGGTGGCCACACCCAGCTCTACACTCTCCGGCGTGAGCCCGGCTTGCCGCAAAGTATCGCTTACGGCCCGCTTACACCGGTCGCACACCATGTTCTTAATATAGAGAGTGGTGCTCATCGTTTGTTCTTGTTGTATTCAAGAAGGGTGCTCACAATGCGCTCTGCGCTCCTTCCGTCCCATCGGTCGGGTATGGCCGACTTCTTCCATTGCCCGTTTACGAGTCTCTCCGTCATGGTTCTGAGCTTCTCGGGGTCCTCTCCAACAAGCTCGTTAGAGCCAATCTTCACCGTCTCTATGTGCTCGGTGTAGCTATTGAGCGTTATGCAGGGCACGCCGTTGAACGTAGCTTCCTCTGCCACATTGCCCGAATCGGTTACAATACCCATGGCATGAGCCGTGAGATAACCGAAGTCGAGGTAGCCAAGTGGCTTGATGATGTTGAAGTTATGCAGGTTTATGCCTTCATGCAGGGCCAGCGACATGATGGTTTCCACTGCCTTGTCGCGCAAAGGAGCCACGAAGGGCACGTCACCAGCCGCGCTTATCATGGCCTTCAGCATGTCGCGCAGGTTAGAACGGTTGCTCATGAGGGCCTTTCTGTTGAGTGTGAAGACCATATATCCGCCTTCCTTTAGCTTCAGCTCGTCCATAACGGCCGGCCGTTTGAAGCGTGTGCGGTTGAAACGCAGGTTGTCCATGAGGATATTACCCACCATATACACCTTTGACAGTTCGGCTCCTTCGCGGTTGGCTATGCTGTTATTGCTGAAGCCGGCGGTGAAGAGGATGTCTGAAAGGCCGTCGATGACGAGGCGGTTGATTTCCTTTGGCATGTTGATGTCGAACGAACGGGTACCTGCGGCGATGTGTGCCAGGGTGATGCCTTGCTTCTTTGTCACGATGGCGGCGGCCATGGTAGAGGCCAAATCGTCTACTACAACCACGGCATCGGCTCTGTTTTGCTGCAAGAAAACTTCAAATTTTGACATCACCTGGCCCGTCAGCTCGTTCAGGTTTTGGCATGTCACGTCGAGAAACACATCAGGACAGTTGATGGAAAGGTCGCTGAAGAGCGTGTCTTCAAGCGTTATGTCGTCTGAAGTGCCTGCATATACCAAGTTGTAGCTGATGCTTACGCCCTGCTTCTGGGCTGTCATGATGGCTCTGATGACGGGCGCTACCTTGATGAAGTTAGGCCTTGCGCCTGTGAAGATGCATATTTTCATTTGTTAGGAATGTTTGTTATTGCAAATGTAAGCAATTTTTTTGGATTATGCCCACAAGGCTTTGAAAAGTTGAGATAATTATTGTCAGGCGCCTGGAAAGATAAAACCAGACAGCCACTGCGCGGCCGTCTGGTTGCCATGTGGGTTAGTCTTTGAAGAGATCTTTAATGCCTCCGATGGAGCCCATGAGGTTTGTGGCCTCGTAAGGCAGGTAGACGGTCTTCGTCTTATCGCCCGTTGCCACCTCCTGAAGCATCTGAATGTACTTTTGCGCCAGCAAGTAGTTGGCCGGATTGGTGCTCTTTCCTACGGCTTCCGTAATCTTTTCAATGGCTATAGCCTCTGCTTCGGCTTTCTTGATGCGTGCCGTTGCCTCGCCTTCTGCCCTGAGAATAGACTGCTGCTTGTCGGCTTCAGCCTTGTTGATGGTAGCAGCTTTCTCGCCTTCACTCTGCAGTATCTGGGCCTGCTTGGTGCCTTCGCTGGTGAGAATGGTGGCTCGTTTGTCGCGTTCAGCCTGCATCTGCTTCTCCATGGCCTGCAATACGCTGGCTGGCGGAATGATGTCTTGCAGCTCAACACGGTTCACTTTGATGCCCCATTTGTTGGTTGCGTCATCCAGAACGCCTCGCAGCTTGGTGTTGATAGTGTCGCGGCTGGTAAGCGTCTGGTCTAGTTCCATCTCGCCAATGATGTTTCTCAGTGTGGTTTGCGTGAGCTTTTCAATGGCGTTGGGCAGGTTGTTAATCTCATAAACGGCCTTAAACGGGTCTACAATCTGAAAATACAGCAGCGCGTTTATCTCCATTTGGATGTTGTCTTTGGTGATAACGTTCTGCCTGTCGAAGTCGTACACCTGCTCGCGAAGGTCTATGCTGCTGGTGTATTGATACCTTCCGTTGTTGGCGGAGACTATCTCTTTGGGGTGATCGATAAAGGGAATGATGACATTAATGCCCGGTTGCAGGGTGGCATAATATTTACCGAGCCTCTCAATGATTTTGGTTTCGCTCTGCGAAATGATGACCAATGACTTCTTGGCGAGGATGATAACCAGCACAACAATGGCTATCAGTACATAAGATGCGATGTTCATGATAGTTAAGTTAAGGGGTTTAGGTTGATGATATTATATTAATTGATGCTTTCTTCCGTCTCTTCAACGGTGGCGATGATAGACTCCAGCTTCATCACACGGGCGTGCTTGCCGGCCTCGATGGCCTCTCCGTTGCCTGATTTTGCCTTCCATGAGTCGCCGTCTATCTTCACTCTGCCGTATCCGTTTGCGGGTATGGCATCCGTAACCAGGCCTATTCGGCCGATGAGAGCCTCTGCGTTGCTTTCCCGTTTGTCTTCTCCCCGGTGGAAATAGCGCAATGCTATAGGCCGGACCACCAGCAAACTGAGCACGGTAAATACCGCAAAGACGATGATTTGCGCCACTCCGCCCATGCCGATGGCGGCAGCCAGCGCGCCGAACACGCAGCCTATGGCGAAGCTCATGATGAAGAAGTCGCCGTTGGTCAGCTCCAATATGAGGCAGACAAGGGCAATGAGAGCCCATGCCTGCCATAAGTTTTGCGAAAAATAATCAATCATGTGGGTTGTTATATTAAAGGTTATCGCCTCTTAGATGATTTACTGCGGCTAGAAACGTGCACCGTGCGCGTGCTTTTCTTGCTTTTTGTAGTAGTGCTTGCAGAAGCTTTTTTCCCGGCAGCCACGGCAGCGTTGTAGTACTTCATGGCCTCCGGTAGCTCTTTCTTTATGGCTGCTATGCGCGAAGCATCGCTGGGATGGTCGCTCAAGAAGGCCGGTCCGTTGTTCTGGCTGGCCTGTGCCATGCGCTCCCAAAAGGTTACTGCGGCGTTAGGATTATATCCTGCCATGGCCGCAAAGATGAGTCCCATGTAGTCAGCCTCGCTTTCGTTCTCCCTGCTATAGTGCAGATTGCCCAGCTGAGTGCCCAGTCCGAAGCCCACCTGAGCCATTTGCGACACTTCAGAGCTGGCTCCCACGGCGCCTAAAACGCCGGACAGGACCTGTCCGGCCACTTGTTGGTTCTGCTGTTTACTAAGTTGTTCGGCCGAGTGTTTGGCCACAGCGTGTGCTATTTCGTGGCCCAGTACGATGGCAAGTGACGCCTCATCCTTGGTGTAAGGCAGCAGTCCGTCGTACACCACAATCTTTCCGCCGGGCATACAGAAGGCGTTTGCCGCGCTGTTCTGTACCAAGTTGAACTCCCATGAGTAGTTTTTCACCTCGTCGGCATAGCCGTTATTCTTCAGATAAGTCTCTACTGCGTTGGCCAATCGCCTGCCCACGCGCTCCACCATGGCTGTATTGGCGGCGTTGGTAGACTTCTTTGCGGTCTGCATATATTTGTCATACTCCTGCTTGCTGAGGCTCAGTACCTGCTCGTCTGATACAGATATGCGATGCTTGCGGCCTGTAATGGGCACTGTAGACGTTGTTCCGCATGCGGCAAAAAGCAGAGCCGCAGCGATGAAAAGTAGAACTTGCTTTGTTAGTTTCATTTTTTCTTACTGACTTTAATTATGTTTACTGACCACAAAGTTAATCAATTTCTATAAATATAATATACTTAACGATTTATTTTTTCTACGAAAATAATATAAAACGAGCATAGGCCGGCTTCACAGCCGGCCTAAACCTATTATACAAAAACATTATGAATTTTACTTAGCGAACAAGATTCTATCTTACATTATATATAGGTTATTCTATTCATTTAATTGGTTTTGTTGCACGAGTTGCGGCATTTGCGCTCACAATAGCGCTCGCATTGGGCGCAGATGTCATAGCCCAGCATCGCTCCAAGTATGAAGTCTTCCTCCGGAGAGAGCTTGTTGAGGGGGCGCGTCACCATGAGTCTGATGGCGTCCAGACATTCTTTTTTGCCGAAAAAGAGGTTCAGCCGTTCGTTGCCCACGGGCTGAATAAGGTAGTGGATGTGCTGTCGCTCAAGTCGAGAAACGGCATAATGCTCATACTTCTTGTTGAAAGTGAAGAGCACCATCTGCCTTACGCCCTTCTTGAACTCATAGATATGGTTCATGAGCACCTTCATATCGATGGGCATAACCTCTTTTTGCTGCATGGTGTTTGATGGCTAAAGATGATTGGAAAGTTGGTTGTTGACAGCTGTTACAATTCTGGTTTAATGGCAGTTATCCACGCGTCGAGGCGCTCTTCGGTCTTGTCTGCCTCGTTAACGTCGTCGAGTGCCAGACCAACGAACTTACCGTCAACCACCGACTCAGAGTCTTCGTAGTTGTAACCCTCTGTGCTCACGGCTCCTATCACGTGTGCCTTATCCTTCACAACATCGTATATGGCAGCCATGCCTCCGCAGAACGTGTCGGCATAAGACTCAGAGTCGCCGCATCCGAACAATGCCACGGTCTTGCCAGACAGGTCTGCCTGCTTCAGCACATCTATGCCGTCGTACCAGTCGTCTTGCAGTTCGCCGGCTCCCCAAGTAGATGTTCCGAGGATGAGGTTGTCGTTCTCAGCCACTGTGTCGGTGGTGAAGTCGGCTACGTTTATCACTTCGGCTCCCAGTTTTGAGCCTATTTTATTAGCTATTTCCTCGCATGTGCCGGTTGTTGACCCATAAACTACGATTGTCTTCTTCATATCTTTGTTGCTTATTGTTTTAAAATCACGGTGCAAAGATACGACTAATATGGAGTGTATGCAATACCAAAAAATAATGATTTGTTGCTTTCAGCCCGACTTTTGTTTACATCCATCTGAACACAGACGACCCTTTCAGCCTCTCGTCGGCACTGTCTATCTGCAGCACATATACGCCCTTGGGCAGTCCGTTTAGCGACATTTCGCAGCTCTGCGTGTGCCCCGAGACCGTAGTTTGCCTCATGAGAAGTCCTGAAGTGGCGTATAATCTGAGCCTTACCGGCTCTGACAACTCCGTGAAGAAGTCTACCCGGAGCCGCTCACCGCTGATGTTGACGTTCGCTCTCGGCGCATGATGGCTGCTGATGGCTTGCAGTCCGGTGGCCTTTCGGCGCAGAACCTCCACCAATCCCGCGTAAACGTCTATCTCACCCTGCCCATACGTGTTGTTGGGATAGTCCAGACTGGGGTCGGGATGGCGGCATGTCTTGGCCAGGATGTCCTTGATGTCGGTTGGCGACAGGGTAGGGTCGGCCTCCAGCCAGAGGGCAATGGCTCCGGCTACTACGGGCGATGCCATGGATGTTCCGCTGTTGCTGTTCCACGCATACATCCGTCCGTTCAGGTAGAAATGCTCCACGTCGCTGTTAATGTCGTTGGCATTGGGGTGCTTGGCCTCATAGAATGAGCTGTAAGACGATATGACGATGGTGCCCGGAGCCACCACATCGGGCTTTGTCATCATACTGTAGGTGGGCCCGGTAGACGAATATCGGCTGATGTAACCATCTGTTCCCTGGTTGAAGGTCATCACCTCGCCCTTATAGTTGAGCCATTGTGTGCGGTAAGCGTTGGAGCCTACGGCGATGGCAGCGTCGAGACAGGCCGGCGAGTTGATGTTGTGCGAGCTTTGCAAATAGTCCTTCTCGCCGTGCCGGGGGTTGTTCCACAGGTTGCGGCTGGTGTTGAAGCATTCCACTTTGGCCTCGCTGCCCCTCACCTCTACGGTGTAATAGCCTTGGCTCTTCACCTTTTCGGCGTCGGCAAGGGTCAAGTCATAACATGTTTCGGCGGCGTTGTAGCATGAGGGATAGGCCTGAAGCGTGAGCAGCGCAGCCGATTGGTCCTTGCCCCTCAGCGTGTCAGTGAGCGTAGAGTCGCTGCACGCCAGCACGTCGGCCGTGCTGATAACCATTGAGTCGGCCTTGCTGGCATCGTCCTTGTTGGTATGTATCACGATGATGAACGGCTTGTCGGCCTTCAGCGTCATGCTTGCAGAGGCCTTAGAGTCATATAGATAAACCTCTTTTTGCTCCGTTCCCGCGGGCTTTAGCATATAGTTATAATACAGACCATTGTTGCCTGCCGAGGTCACGAAGATGTGTCCGGGTCCCGTGATGGCCTTCAGCGCCTTGCCGTAAAGTATGTCTTCGCCGTAGAAATCCATCGGGCTGCCCTCGCTGAAGTTGATGACGCATGGCTCGCCCATGCTGTCGGCCATGTCAAAGAGATACTTAAAGCCCAGCACGTCGGTCGCGCTGGTATATTTATAATAGTCGGCACTGTCTATCAGATTGATGTCGTCGCTTGTGGCGTTGCACACCAAGGCGATGTCACTCTCATAGGCCATGCCCCTATACTTGCTGTTGTAACCGCTGCCCGCTGCTATACCTGTGGTGTGCGTGCCGTGCGTCTGGTCGTCGCCGTCGCGCGGCCGGCCCAGTGCGAGCAGTGCCTCCTGCCCCCGATAGTC
>SAMEA3663054__coassemble_471_pt1 | contig 76599 bp, 45 predicted proteins | sample SAMEA3663054__metabat2_low_PE_005 | metagenome-assembled genome bin SAMEA3663054 (sample SAMEA3663054) | pig gut metagenome | biome: pig gut; feature: pig-associated habitat; material: faeces | place: France | collected 2012 | reverse complement strand
TTCCAGATGTTTAAGTCAGAATAATTGAACTCCACTTGTGATGACACCGGATCAATGGTTTGGTTATACTCACGTCTTTTTTGCGACATACTCTTGCATAGGTTACTATATTCAACGCCTCCTATCCAGACCACGGCTTTAATTCGTTTGCTAATCTCGGGATGAAGCAAATAAGCCGATGCTATATTGGTTAGTGCTGCTCCACAAACTATATAAAGCGGCCTGGAATCATCTCTCATGGCTTCACGAATGATGGCTTCTGCGCCTTCAGAATAGAGCGGCTTTTGCGTAGAAACGAATGATGAGTCTGAGCCAAGATAAACAGGCACACCCTTCTTATCCATGACTTCTAGCAGCTTAACTACCTGTTTTTGGGCTTCAGCCACTTTACCCGAATATCCATAAAAGTCTTTATAATGATGACTGCAAATAATTGCCCTGACATCAGTTGAAGGCGAAAGCAACTGATGAGCAAGCTGAAAGAGGCCATCGGGGTCGCCTCCAAAATCGTTGTCAATAACAACTCTTATCCTCGGCTTGACTATTTCGCTATCGGTGCTCGATGTTATTTGTTGGCCGCTAGCCTGCAACGCAAGCATCAGCAAAAGCATTAGTAAACTAAAAAAGCAAGGTCTTTTCATTATTTCTCAAATATTAGATATTGCCAGGGGCATCGCCTCAAACGGGTTAGGCCCTCTTAAGGCATGGTATGAATATTGGTCCTGCAAATGTACTCATTTTATTGGATACGTCTACAACTCTGTCTAACTTTTTTTGAATAGAATTTCACAACTTGCGATAATAGCCTTTTAGCTTCCCGAAAACATGCTTTTTGAGCGTTAAAAGTGCCTATATTGGAAGCTCAAATGGCCTATATTGTAGACTATATGCATAACACGTTGATTTATAATGTATTATAAATCTCCTTTTAAAATTGTTATGTAGGCTGACTGATTTTATCTTAAAACACCCTTGCCAACATACTCAAACTTTATGAAAAATAGCTTGATGCCCTCAACGGGCTGTCTGGGGAGGGGGCAGAACCATGGCTTCATACATCTGTAATGCTTTGCGCTAAGTGATGAGTCTTACATGCTGGCGCTCCGTCTGAAACCTTTTTCTTGATGTGCTATTGGTTAACACTTGCCAAAAAACGGTTGAAATGCTTTCTGATGAGAAAGAAATTTAGTATTTTTGCGGAGCAAATAAGCTAAGGATAAGAAGGTTTCGAAGATTGAAGACCATTAGACATATCATAACCCGGACACTATGGACCATCGTCATTCTCTATGTGTCTGTGCTCGTTGTGCTTCAGTTGCCCTTTATGCAGACGTTTCTTGCCCATGAAGTGAGTGGCCTTTTGGCCAACAAGCTGGGCACGAGGGTGAGTATAGAAAGGGTTTATCTGGGGCTCTTCAATCGTGTGGTGGTAGATAGTCTGCACGTTGACGATCAGCAGGGCCGCCCCATGCTGTGTGCCTCACGGGCTGCCGCAACGCTGTCGCTGCACGAGTTGGCCCAAGGACAAGTAAGCATTTCCTCGGCACAACTCTTCGGCTTAGACGCCCATTTCTATATGGCTACGGCCGAGGCCAAGCCTAATTATCAGTTTGCGTTAGACTCATTGGCTTCGAAAGATAAGTCGAAGCCCAGCAAGCTAAACCTTTCTATTCAGTCGCTCGTGGTCAGGCAGGGCAGCATAGCCTATCATCAGCTCAATGCGCCCGTCACCCCCGGAAAGCTGAACATGAAGCATCTCGACGTGACAAAGCTCAGTATGCACGTCACGCTGCGCCAACTCACCAACGACACACTGAATGTATCACTTCGCCGGCTGGCCTTTTACGAGCGTTCGGGCGTTGATGTCAGGGCTCTGTCGTTCCTGTTGCGTGCCGGACACCATGGTGCCACCTTGAGCAAATTGCATCTCAGAATGGGGCAGACCCAGGTTGTGGTGCCCTATGTGAAGGTGAATGGACATGCCAAGAAGTTGATGCCTGATGTGCATACGCTCCGCTTCGGCGCCTATGTAGACGCCCCCAACATTGTTCCAGCCGACTTTGCGTTCCTCATGCCGCAACTGCGACACTTCAAACAGCCTTTTTCGGCTTTTGTCAGAGCCAATGGCACCGGCAGTATGGTGAATGTGCAGGCTCTGAAATTACAATCTTCAGACGGTAAGCTAAGGTTGGTGGCAGCTGGTAAAGTGCGCCGGGGCAAGCACGGTGTGGCTTGGCAAGCCCGTCGTGTGGCTCTGAGCATGAGTCATGCGTTTGCCAGGCAATGTGCGGCACAGATGCAACTGTCGGGTAAGACCATGCCGCCCGTGCTGTTGAGATTGGGTGACGTACGCCTCATGGCCCAGGGTCAGGGCAGCGGAAAACAAGCCAAGCTGAGGGCGAACATACATACCGAGGCGGGCGACGCGAGCATCAAAGCTGACATAAGATACCCTCTGCTCAGCGTAGCCTTGGCCACTGAACAGCTTAACTTGCGAAAAATTTCTGACAACGAACACTTTGGCTCTTTGCAGGCATGGCTGGAGGTGAAGGGCGTGGTGCCGCACAAGCTGGGCAAAGGACTCGAATTGCTGCGCCAGCTCAGTGTGAGTGCAAAGGGCAGGGTGGGGCGCTTCGACTTTAATAATTATGTTTACACCAACATGACAATAGATGCCTCATTGCAAAAGGGACTCCTGAGTGGCCTTTTCGCAATTAACGACAAGGGCGGAAAATTGCTGCTCGATGGAAAGTTGGATGTAAGCAAGACTCTGCCTAGGATTACAGCTACGGCAACGGCCACTGATTTCAATCCTCATGTGCTCAGGCTGACAGATGCTTTGGGCAATAACAGCCTTTCATTTCATGCTGACGCCAACCTCAGCGGCAACAACCTCAAGAACCTTTCGGGCACGGCCAGCATTCATTCGTTTGTCATGAAGGGTTCGGCCGGCTCTCATAGCTTGTCGTCTTTGCAAGTGGCCACGGGACAGAAAAACGGTGAGCAATATCTGGATGTATTGTCTGATTATGCTGATATACATTTAAAAGGTAGGTATGACCTGGCGACTCTGCCTCAATCGCTCACCAGCGCGCTGCACAAAAGGCTGCCCACGCTGCCCATATTGCCCCGGCAACATCGGCGAGTGGCCGACCATTATCGTTTGGACGCCACTCTGCACTCAGGCGAATGGACGCACAGCATCCTACATCTGCCCATCAACCTGACGGGCGATGTGGGTCTTCAGGCGATAGTAGATGAGCGGCGCAACGTCACTGATGTGCATCTGGACATGCCAGACTTTACTTGGGCCGGCGCCAAATTCAGCCATGCTGCCCTGGACATCACCACCCCCAACGACACGCTCCATGCTGTGGCCCGGCTGACTCGTACTCCGGAGGGCGGACAACCCTTTGCCGTGACACTCACAGCCAATGCGGCAGGCAACGTGCTCAGGTCGTCGCTGGCTTGGGAAGCTCATGCCAAACCACGCTTTCACGGCTTGGTGTATGCCAATACCACATTCTTGCGTACGCCGCAGGGCAGTACGGGATTTCACATGCAGCTTAGCCCACTATCGTCTTTGGCCGTTGGCGACACGATATGGCAGGTGAGCGCTGCCGACCTGATGTTTAACGGTCATAAAATACAGGCCCATAACTTTGAGATTAGTCACGGACAGCAGCACATCACCATGAACGGTGCCGCAACCGACAGTCCGACAGACACGCTGCGCATGGATCTGCATGACATCGACGTGGCTTATATACTTGACTTGGTGAACTTCCACTCCGTGAAATTTGGCGGAAGGGTGAGCGGCGTGGCCACGGTAAGCCAGCCGTTCAATCAGCATATAGACGCTAAGGCCAATGTTGAGGTGCATCACTTTACGTTCCAAGACGGTAGGTTGGGAACATTGAAGGCCAAGGTGGGCTATGAAGCGCCACAACAGCGACTTGTGGTGAAAGCTATAGCCGACGACGGTCCCGACTCGCAGACGGATATAGGGGGCTACTTCTCGTTCAAAGAGAATGCCATATATTTGCCCATGGTGCTGAGGGGCTCTAATTTGGAATTTCTGCACAGCTTCTGCGGAGCATTCATGGACAACATTCACTGTAAGGGATATGGCAACCTGTGTTTGCGCGGGCCCCTTTCAACGCTCAACCTGGAAGGACTGGTGCGTGCAACAGGCTCTTTCAGCATCATACCTACGGGCACAACCTATAGCATGAGCAACAGTTTGGTGCGCTTCATTCCTAATGAGATACAGTTCTTGACAGACACGGTGAGAGACCGTGACGGAAACATGGGCGTGCTGACGGGTGCCCTTTATCACGAAAATCTCAGGCGACTCTCTTATAATATGAACCTGAACGCCCATCGACTATTGAGCTACGACAAGCATAATTTTGACGATAATAGCTTCTTCGGCTCAATTTGGTGCACTGGTCATGTGCGCATACATGGCAAACCGGGTGAGATGAACATGGACGTTGAGGCTACTCCTGACCCCGGATCGTTCTTGGAATATAACGTAAACGATGTATCGGGGCTCGACGATGCCAACTTCATAACTTGGCATGACGTTACTCCGCGCAACGATCTCGATGCTGACACAGCTAGTGTAGAGCTGGGAGATGCCGACATACCATCAGATATGCACCTGAATTTCCTGGTACATGCCAATCCTAACCTGACCATACGGCTCTTGATGGATCCTGTTTCGGGGGATATGATCAGTTTGCAAGGAAACGGTACCATTAATGCTTCCTACTTTAATAAGGGGGCGTTCAAAATGTTTGGCAACTATCAGGTGGAACAAGGAACGTATAGGCTCACGGTGCAAAACATCATTAAGCGGGAGTTTCAGTTTGTTCCTCCATCATCAGTTACCTTCGGGGGCGACCCATTCCAAGCCCAACTGGATCTGAAGGCACAGTACACGCTCAACGCCGTGCCATTGTCTGACCTGCAATTAGGACGCTCGTTTGCCCAAAACAATGTGAGGGTGAATTGCATCATGGATATTCTGGGCACTCCTCTGAAGCCGGTTGTGAACTTCGATCTGGCTCTTCCCACAATGTCGGCCGAAACGCAGCAGATGGTAAGGTCGGTTATCAATACCGAGCAAGACCTTAACCAGCAAGTGCTATACCTTTTGGCTATTGGCCGATTCTATCAACCATCGGTGAATAACGCCAGTCAGGAGGAAACCGGAAGGCTGAATAAGACACAGTTGGCCATGCAAAGTGTGCTGTCGGGTACGCTTTCACAGCAGCTGAACAACGTGCTCTCCACGGTGATCAACAATTCTAATTGGAACTTCGGAGCCAATATCGCAACGGGTGATGAAGGATGGAGCAACGCCGAGTACGAGGGCTTGCTCTCTGGAAAGATGCTTTCAGGCAGACTCTTGCTGAATGGTCAGTTTGGCTATCGCAACAATGTGGAAACAAATAACAGCTCTTTCATCGGTGACTTTGATTTGCGATATCTGTTGTTCCCCAACGGTAATCTTGCTGTGAGGGTTTATAATCAGACCAATGACCGTTATTTCACGCGTAACTCTTTGACTACGCAGGGCTTCGGACTGATTATGAAGAAAGACTTCAACTCGTTGCGTGACTTGTTTGGTACGCGCAAGAAGAGCAAGAAAATAAATAAAAAGAGCAAGGTAAGAACACAGAGGTAATCAGTAAGAGCGGGTGAGAATCGACTATCTTCTCATGTTTGGGTTCAGCCAAACGGTTGAACTACCTTTTTATAGATACTCTTTTTTTTGACGCAACAAGGAGACTATACTTGGATTGAAATAAAAAAAAGTGTGCTGAAAATATCCAGCACACTTTCTATTAGGTTTATTTGTTGATTGGAAGAGTGATTAGATCTCCTCGCTCCAATCTTCTTTGCTCTTGCGTACATACGACTGGTAGCGCAGCTTAGCCATACGCTCAGCCTCAGAGAACAACTCCTCAGCCTCGTTAGGATAAGCCTTTGCTACAGAAGAGTAGCGCACCTCACCCATCAGGAACTCACGGAAGTCAGCCCAATTAGGCTCTTTGCTGTCGAGAGTGAATGGGTTCTTGCCCTCATCGGCCAAGAGAGGATTGTAACGCCAGAGGTGCCAGTAACCGCAGTCTACTGCTAGCTTCTCCTCCATCTGGCTCTTACCCATGTTTCTCTTGAGCTTCTTGGTACCCTTGATGCCGTGGTTGATACATGGAGCATAAGCGATAACAAGTGATGGGCCTGGATAAGCCTCAGCCTCGCGGATAGCCTTCAGCGTCTGAGCATTGTCTGCGCCCATGGCTACTTGTGCTACATATACATATCCGTATGTGGTCTGCATGAGGCCCAGATCCTTCTTGCGAATGCGCTTGCCTTGTGCAGCAAACTGAGCAATAGCACCAAGCGGAGTAGCCTTAGAGCTTTGACCACCGGTGTTAGAATATACCTCGGTATCGAGAACCAGGATGTTGATATCCTCACCTGTAGAGAGCACGTGGTCAAGGCCACCGTAGCCGATATCGTAAGAAGCACCATCGCCGCCGATGATCCACTGGCTGCGCTTTACAAGGTAGTGCTCAAGCGTCTTCAGCTCCTGACATACAGGGCATCCGTGCTCTGCACCTTCTGCGATAAGAGGCTTCAGCTCATCGGCTGCTTCCTTAGAACCTTCAGCGTCGTTCTTAGAATCCAACCACTTCTGAGCGGCTGCCTTGAAGTTGGCTGGCGTATCGTCTTTAGCGATAAGCTCGCCAAGCAGACCGGTGATACGCTCCTTCATCTTCTTGTTGCCTAATACCATACCGAGACCAAACTCGCAGAAGTCCTCAAACAAAGAGTTATCGAAGGCAGGACCCTGGCCCTTGGCATTTGTTGTATAAGGTGTAGAAGGAATAGAAGCAGAGTAGATAGAAGAGCAACCTGTTGCATTAGCTATCATCTCACGGTCACCAAACAGCTGAGAAATAAGCTTCACATAAGGAGTCTCACCGCAGCCTGAGCAAGCGCCAGAGAACTCAAACAGAGGCTGAGCAAACTGTGAGTTCTTCGGGCTCTGCTTGATATCAACGAGGTTCTGCTTAGATGCTACATTATGAACAAGGTATTCCCAATTTGCAGCCTCTTTCTTCATGTCGGGTGCATCCACGTTGAATGGAACCATCTTGAGAGCCTTCTCGCCCTTCTTACCAGGACAAACATCAGCACAGTTGCCGCAGCCGAGGCAGTCTAACACGCTAACCTCTATGCGGAACTTCATACCCTTGAGTGCCTTTGGAGCCAATATGTCAATAGTAGGAGCATCGAAGCCTTCAGCCTCCTTGTCGTCAAGAACGAACGGACGGATGGCTGCGTGAGGACAGCAGAAGCTACACTTGTTGCACTGAATACAGTTTTCGGGGTTCCATACAGGTACGAAAGCCTCTACACCACGCTTTTCGTATGCTGCGGTTCCATTCTGCCAAGTACCGTCAACGGTGTCATGCTTTACAAAGTCAGATACTTTGAGCAAGTCACCTGCCTGTGCATTGATAGGACGGACAATCTCTTTAACGAATGCCGGAGCATCATCCTGCTTACCCTCTTCATCAGAAAGGTTAGCCCAAGCGGGATCTACAGCAAGCTCTTTATACTCACCGCCACGGTCAACTGCCGCATAGTTCATGTTCACAATGTCCTGACCCTTCTTGCCATAGCTCTTTACGATGAATGCCTTCATCTGTTCTACAGCCAGATCGGTGGGGATAACCTTCGTAATGCGGAAGAATGCAGACTGAAGAATAGTGTTGGTGCGGTTGCCCAAGCCTATTTCCTGACCTATCTTTGTAGCATTGATGTAGTAAACATGTATGTGATGCTGTGCGAAATACTTCTTGACATGGTTTGGAATGAAGTTGATCAGTTCTTCACCGTCGAAGATTGTATTGAGCAAGAATGTTCCGTTGTCACGCAAACCACGTGTTACGTCATACATGTGCAGGTAAGCCTGAACGTGGCAAGCCACAAAATTCGGGGTGTTTACCTGATAAGCTGAGTGGATTGGCTCATCGCCGAAACGCAGGTGAGAGCATGTGAAACCGCCAGACTTCTTAGAATCGTAAGAGAAATATGCCTGGCAATATTTCTTGGTGTTGTTACCAATAATCTGAACAGAGTTCTTGTTGGCACCTACAGTACCATCTGAACCAAGTCCATAGAACTTAGCTTCGAAGAGACTGTCACCGCCCATAGGTATCTCTGCAACCTCAGGAAGTGATGTAAATGTTACATCATCAACGATACCTACAGTGAAATGATTCTTCGGCTCGTTGAGCTCAAGGTTGTTGAATACGGAGATGATCTTGGCTGGTGTGGTGTCTGAAGAGCCTAAGCCATAGCGACCGCCAACAATAAGAGGCTTACGAGGATCGTCATAGAGAGCGCTCTTCACGTCAAGATACAAAGGCTCGCCCTCTGCTCCGGGCTCCTTGGTACGGTCGAGTACAGCAATACGCTTAACAGTTTCAGGAAGAGCCTTGCGAATAGCCTCTACAGAGAATGGACGATAGAGGTGTACTGCCACCATACCTACTTTCTTTCCTTGCTTAACAAGGTAGTCGATAGCTTCGCGGGCAGGCTCTGTTGCAGAACCCATCAAAACGATAACGTTCTCTGCATCCTTTGCTCCGTAATAGTTAAAGAGGTGATATTCACGGCCGGTTATCTTGCTTATCTCACCAAGATACTTCTCAACTACCTCAGGAACCTTGTCGTAGAAGTTGTTGCAAGCCTCTCTGTGTGTGAAGAAAGTCTCAGGATTCTCAGCTGTACCACGTGTTACAGGGCGCTCAGGAGAGAGTGCACGGTCGCGGAAGCGCTTTACATAATCCATGTTGAGAAGCGGACGGATGTCTTCCATGTCCATTTCCTCGATCTTGTGATACTCGTGGGAGGTACGGAAACCATCAAAGAAATTGATGAAAGGTACAGAGGTCTCAAGTGTAGCAAGGTATGGTACAGCTGTGAGGTCCATTACTTCCTGTACAGAACCAGAGCAGAACATGGCGAAACCGGTTTGACGGCAAGCCATAACATCCTGATGATCGCCAAAGATACACAGTGAGTGGCTGGCCAGAGTACGTGCAGATACATTGAACACGCATGGAAGCAGCTCACCTGCTATCTTGTACATATTTGGTATCATCAGCAGCAATCCCTGCGATGCAGTGTAAGTTGATGTAAGAGCACCAGCCTGTAAAGAACCGTGCAATGCACCAGCTGCACCACCCTCAGACTCCATTTCCTGAACAGAAACGGTCTGACCAAACAGATTCTTGCGACCTTTTGCAGCCCATTCATCTACATGCTCTGCCATAGGAGATGATGGGGTGATGGGGTAAATGGCAGCCACCTCTGTAAACATATAGCTTACGTGAGCGGCAGCGGTGTTACCATCACAAGTGATAAATTTTTTTTCTTTAGCCATTTTGATAAATTAAATATTAAAAGAATGTTTCTATAATGTTTTTGCTTGTTTGCTTAATAAAGAAATCCAAATAGCCATAGGGGTATTCTGTTGTCACTTCCAACCTCTGTGTTATAGCGTGCGTAATAGCAGTCGTTGTTATACCGCGTCTTCAAATTATTGGCGTCGCACACTCTGAACTTTAGTTTGTTGTCAATGATATACTGCCCGGGCTTGGCGCCTTGGCTAACTTGGTGATTTTTCCATATTGTGTTAACAAAGAAAGTCTCCATTACGTCTTGCTCAGTCATATTATTGGGATATATGGCGTAAGTAAGATTGGGGTTGTGCATCATAACTTTTGCAGGCTTCTTGGGAAACTTTTGCCCAACCGGATAGATGATATTCAGCAATCTGGCCTCTGAGAGATACTCGATGTAATTCATCACCGTGGCCCTGCTTGTTTCTATGTCATGAGCCAGCTGACTTATGTTTGGGGCTTTGATACCGGCAACAGCCAACAAATAAAGCAATTTTTTGATCTTGGTGAGATACTTTAGTTCTATTTGCTTGATGAGCAAAATGTCCACCTCAGTCATCATATTCATAGTCTTGAGCAGGTTTTCCTCAAAGTTTCTGTTCTCAAGAAAGAATGGATAATAGCCATGGTGCAGATAATCATTCAGATATTTTCCCGGACTAATTTTAGACAGTACGCCCTTCACCAGATGGCTGTGGTTTTGTAATATATCCTCAAGCGAATAGGGAACGAAGTCGTTTCCCGTAACCAAGTTGATGTATTCCCTGAACGAGAATCCACGAAGATTATAGCTTTTTACGATGCCATGCAACTCCGGATAGTCATATTTAAGGCGCATCACACTAGAGCCTGTGAAGACAATCTTCAGGTTTGGATAGAAGTCGTAACACCTTCTAAGCTCCTGACTCCAGTCTGGCTGCTTGAAGACCTGGTCTATGAGCAACACTCTACCACCTCTTCTATAAAACTCACCGGCAAAATCACAGATGCCGCGGCCTTGGAAATAGAAGTTGTTCATATTGATGTAGAGGCAATCTCTATTGCGGGTATCGAAATTCTCTTTTGCGTATTGTAAAAGGAATGTGGTCTTTCCTACGCCTCTCGAGCCCTTTATGCCAATCATACGGTCATTCCAGTTTATCTCATCCATTAGGGTGCGACGAACTGAAGCATTTGTGTGCTCTACCAAATATGAATGCGTACGAAAGAAAGCCTCCATCTGCGTTTGTTTTATCTTTGGTGCAAAGATACTATTTATTTCTATTATTTGCAAACTCTACATTACATAAAATCAATTTTTTTTCGTATTTTTGCACGGTATAAAGATTTATAAAGTGAAGTTACATGTTTTTAATCCAGAGCACGACATGGCTTTGGCATTTAATGGTAAGTATTTTACGGCGCCTCATGCCGGCAGGCAGCTGCGCTCAGACTGTGATTTTTTACCTGTGATATGGGCACATGAGGGCGATGCGGTGTTAGTTGATGACATAGAATCGGCCAAGGCTCATCTTCGTCGTTTAGGCATAGACAGCTCAAAATACGAGCTTGTCACGAAGCAATTGCCAAGAAGACTGAATAGGATTAAATCCATTGAGCCGTGGGGGTGGGACGAGGCCATTGCATTCAATTTGGGCAGATTAGGCGTTTCCGCCGATCTCTTGCCCAGCCATGCGCAGATAGCCTCATGGCGTGAGCTGAGCAGTCGGCGTTTCGCAGCGTTGGCCTTACATGATGTTTGCGAGCGTCTTCAGTCTCGGCACTATGCTGTGGTGGGGTCTGCGACCTATGTTACGCAGGCTGAAGATATAAAAGAGATGCTTCACTCACAACCCAAGAGCGTTATCAAGGCACTATGGAGCTCATCAGGTAGAGGCATTCGCTATGTTCAAGACCAGCTCGATCCGTCTATAGAGCGATGGGCTGAGAACGTCATATCTCAACAAGGGGGCATTATGATAGAGCCCTATTATAATAAGGTGAAAGATTTCGGAATGGAATTTACGGTGCGCAACGGTCAGATAACATACAATGGTCTGTCCATTTTCAGCACTGTTCACGGTGCTTATACGGGTAATGTCATTGCCAATGAAGCCTACAAGCAAGAGGCACTGTCTGTTTATCTCTCGCCTGATGTATTAAAAGAGGTGCGTAATGTCATTAAAGAAGTATTCGAACCAAGCTTGTCTAACTATAATGGATGCTTCGGAGTAGATATGATGATTGTACGTGATAATAACGAAAACCTATTACTTCATCCGATGGTTGAAATCAATTTGCGACGCACCATGGGCCATGTGGCGCTGGCCTTATCCGAGCGCAAGCCTTCCACCCATGCCATCATGCGCATCGTTTATGAGGGAACGCGTTATCATTTGCGCCTTTTAAGGATGTGAAATAGGCACTTTTGCATGGCAAAAACATATAAATGCAGTGCCTAAAAGGGCTTTTTTGCTATGAAATTTGCCAATATCATGTATATTGCTTATTTTTGCAAGGTCTTTGACTCTACCATATCACATCATCAACAGACAGATAATAATAACTAATATTAAAGCAAATCTTAACATGAAAAGGAAATCAGCGATTATTTCATTGCTTCTCCTGTCATCCGTTCTCACTCCTTTGAACGCGCAGAACTACGTGTCTCAGGTTTGGAACCCCGACAATGGTAATGGCACGTACACCAATCCTGTTATCAATGCGGATTATAGTGACCCCGACGTCATTGCTGTTGGAGATGACTATTACCTCACGGCAAGCTCGTTTCAGTGTATGCCGGGCTTACCTATTCTTCACTCCAAAGACTTGGTTAATTGGGAGATTATAGGTCATGCACTTACAAAGCCTTACTTCTCACAGAATGTTCCCAGCCATGGCAACGGTGTCTGGGCTCCCTGTATGCGCTATCACAATGGTGAGTTCTACATCTACTGGGGCGACCCCGACCGTGGCGTTTATATGGTGAAGACAAAGAATCCGGCGGGCGAATGGGAAAAGCCGGTTCGTGTAATTAAGGGGAAAGGCATGATAGACACCAGTCCCTTATGGGATGATGACGGCAGATGCTATCTTGTCAATGGCTGGGCTAACAGCCGCGCCCACTTTGCTTCGGTGCTCACAGTGCGTGAGTTGAATGCCGAAGGCACCGCTGCCATCAGCGATCCCGTTATTGTCTTCGACGGAAATGGCACAGAAAACCGCACATGCGAGGGACCTAAGTTCTATAAGCGCAACGGATGGTACTGGATTATGTGCCCGGCGGGTGGTGTGCCCACCGGTTTTCAGCTTGCCATGCGCAGCAAGTCGCCTTACGGTCCTTACGAGGTTAAGAAAGTGCTAGCCCAGGGCAAGACCAACATCAACGGCCCTCACCAAGGCGGATGGGTGCATACGTCGCAAGGCGAAGACTGGTTTATGCACTTCCAAGACAAGGGCGCTTATGGCCGTGTGGTTCATCTGCAGCCCGTGACGTGGCGCGACAACTGGCCCGTTATGGGCATCGACAAAGATGGCGACTATTGTGGCGAGCCAGTAACCAAGTATCGCAAGCCCAAGATAGCAGGCAAGGTAGCCAATGTAAACCCACAAGAATCAGATGAGTTTAATGATGGCAAGGTGGGCATGCAATGGCAGTGGCAGGCCAACTACAGCCAGCTCTATGGCATGCCTACGATGAATGGCACTTTCCGGTTATATACCTACAAGCTCAAACCTTACACCTACAAAAAGAATAGAGACAGTTTGTCATTATGGCTAGACCCCGCCATGCTTCTGCAAAAGACTCCTGCCGACAGGTTCACGGCCACAGCCAAGCTCTGTCTGACGGCTAAGAACGAGCAACAGCTTGGAGGCATCATCATGATGGGCTTGAACTTCAGTGCCCTGGTGGTTAAGAGGGTAGGGAAAGAGTTCCAGTTATTGCAGCTCACATGCAAGGATGCAGACAAGGCCAACCAGCCATCCAGCAAGCTTCTTGCTACCTTAAAGCCCACGTCAGCAGACACTAACGGCTATCAGGAAGCCATACATGAGGTCATTTACATGCGTATGAAGGTGTATGATGGCAAGTTGCAGTTTGCCTACAGCACGGATGGAAAGCATTATACCAGTGTGGGTGATGTGTTCACCATGCGTGAGGGAAAATGGATAGGCGCCAAGATAGGTCTTGTTGCAGCTGAGCCTCAGGGCACTAATCCCTGTGGCTGGATAGACGCCGACTGGTTCAGAATAACCCGATAAGCCTTTCGATGTTCTGTAAGCATTCCGTCCGCTGGGTTGAGAGTGCTTACAGAATGTCTTATGATATTCGATTTACTGCTTCTAAACGCAGTTTTTTCGATTGATAACCATTTTGTTGCAAATTGTCAATAGGTTCTTGGCTTTCTTTCATATCCATAGTTGATTTCTTATGATGAGGTATTTGCTTGTTTCGTTCATTCTTCTTCTTTCCATTCATCCATGCTTTGCCCGTCCATCGGCCGCACAGTCTGCCGGACAAAATCTCATGACGGCTAAGCAGTTGGCCGCAAAGGGCGAGACGGCGCGGGCATTGCTTATTGCCAATAGGGTGATAGAAGAGGTAAAGGCATCGCCCAAGAACCGCAAGCAACAAGAACTTTTGATGGAGGCTTACACCCTTAATGGAAATAATTATAACATTCTGGGTGACAGCCAACAAGCTCTTTTTTACTTCAGAAATGCTTTAAGAATAGCAGCAGCTTTAGGCAATGAGCAGCGTGAAGGTCAACTATACAACAACATTTTCAGTATCTACTACACTTTACACGACTATAATCAGGCTACCGACTTACTCAATTCGGCTCTGAATATAGCTTTGAAGTCGGGCGACAGAAACCGTATTTGCACCATTTACAACAATATGGGTCTGGTGGCATACGAGCAGTCTGACCACAAGCGAGCCTTACAGTTGCTAGATAAAGCTTTGCTATACACAAGGCCGGGGGATGTCAAAAACATTGCCAGCGTGCTCACCAACAAGGCCGAAGTGCATTATGACAGAGGCGAATATAAGGCAACCAATGTGATACTTGACAGTGTACTATCCCTGCTTGGCACCCATAACCAGCCCCAATTCATACAACCTTATCTCAACGCAGCGCTCGTAAAGGCGCGCCTGGGAAAGACTTCAGAGCTTGCGCCACTCCTACGCACCATTTACAAACGTCTGTCTTCCTGCCCGCCTCCCGTACAAAGCAACAGCTATAGACAGCTGGCTGAGATACACTTTCAGCTCGGCGACAGTCTGGCGGGGCTGCATGACATGCTCCGTTCTGAGCGCGTAGCCGACTCTACCGGCCTAGACAGCAACAACAAGCAGGTAAGACAACTGCTCATTGCCTATCAGGCCGACCGGCTGAAGCAGAGCAACAACCAACTAGAAGCTCTCGTGTCGAGTCGTACCATGTTGCTTGTCGCCTCCCTCTTGTTCCTAGTCATCCTCATCATCCTTGCCGTCTCGCTCTATCGCCAAATGCGCCTTGTGCGCCAGAAAGCCCGGCAGATAACCCGACAGCAACAACTTTTGCACGAGTATGAGCGTAAAGAGAGTGAACGGCAGAGGCAGGCTTTAAGCCTGGAAATAGACCATAAGAATCGCCAGCTCACTTCTTATGCTATTGATACGGCCGCCATGAACGAGTTTCATGCAAAGGTACGTGATGGTCTGTCGCAGATTAAGAGCGAGGTAAAGGGCATGACGCCGGAGCAGCAACAGCAGCTCACAGACTTGATGAACAGCTTGTTGCATTACAATGACAAGATGGTGGCAGATGATTTTCGCCTTTATTTCGACGAGGTACATCCACAGATGCTTAAGAAACTGGCCCTGCAGTATCCTCAACTTAGTGAAAAAGATCTCCACCTGTGCGCTTTTCTCCATTTGGGAATGTCTACCAAGGAGATTGCAGCCCTCACTTCGCGTGAGGTGCGCAGCGTAGACTCGGCCCGCAACCGCCTCAGAAAAAAGCTCGGCTTGGCCCCTCAGCAGTCGCTCCAACAGTTTCTCAATGGGTTCGCATAAGGCTATGCGGTAGTAATGCAGTAGTGCAAAAGGCCCTATTAAAGGCCTTTTTGTGTACTTTTGCACCGATATATTTCTTTTAAAGCGCTAGAATATGAAAAAAATTACGACAAACAAGAAGATGACTCTTGTGGTCATCTCGTTGCTTTTGTTGTTGGTTTCACCTGCAATGGCAAGCCCCGGCGACACTGTTTTCGTTGAGAAGTTTGACACGCAGGAGGATTTCAACAAGTGGACAACCATCGACCTGAACGGCGGTCGCACATGGGAATGGCTCAACGGACATGCTGCTTACATGCTCGACTACCAGACCGGGTTGCCTGGCGATGACTATCTGGTGTCGCCAGCCATTAATCTTCAGGCCGGAAATGTTTACGACCTGCGTTTCCGCCTCACTATGTCGAACAACGTTAATTATGAGAGCTGTCGCGTCTATATGGGCACTTCGCCCGACACGGCTCACCTGAAGACGGTGCTTGCCGAATGGAAAGACGTGACCAATGAGGCCAACGGCATGAAAGAACTCACCCTTATTCCCAAGCAAACAGGCACCTATTACATTGCCTTCTATTCTTTCAGCCAGGCCAATCAGAATCGTTTCGAGATTGATGACGTGAGCATTGTGGAACGAAGCACAACACTTGTGCCGGGTGATGTGACTCATCTGTCGGCTACGGCCGCTCCGCATGGTGCTCTTCAAGGCACCATCCGTTTTCAGCTGCCTACCCTCACCGCCGGCAACGATATGTTAGACGTCAGGAGCAAGCTCTCTTATGCCATCTATCGTGACACGCTCAGCACCCCCATTACTACCGGAACAGGTGCCCCGGGTGATGAGGTGAGCTATATGGATAACGTCTCAGCCAATGGATTCTATACCTATCGCGTGGCTGCCTCAAATGACAAGGGCGCGGGCAGAGCATCGTCTGCCAAGATATATATAGGTAAGGACACCCCTCTGAAGCCTACTGGCGTGACGGCACATGTGGGGGCCGATTTTGCCGCACATGTGGCCTGGCATGTCTCACGCGGCAGTGTGAACAACGGTTATGTGGATTCTACTGCCTTGAAATACATCGTCTTGCGTGACGATTCGGTCATTGCCACAACGGCTGACACCACCTATATCGACAAAGTTCCCGTAGCTCACGGACAAACCAAGGTGAGCTATACCGTCAAGGCCCTGTTCGACACGCTGGCAAGCGAGCCCAGCTACGAGGCCGAGTGCTTGGCCGGAGAGCCCATTGTGGCCCCTTATGTTGAGACTTTCGCCAATGGCGAAACGAAATCTCCGTGGATGCAGGATGCGTCGGCGCATGATTTCGACTGGCAAAGCACCTCTGAGGTGTACGACGACTGGACGGGTGAAGCGCTCAACGCACCTGATGGCGATGGAGGCTACCTTGTGGCGGCAGTCAGTAATGCCTCTTCCGGCGACCAGTCGCGCTATGTGTCACCCTTGCTCAATCTGAGCAGGCTTTCCAATCCACAACTTTCGTTCTATTTCTACTATAATCGGAGCCAATGGTACGACCCTGAGATGGAGGGCGAAATAAACGATCGTGTGCAGGTTCAGGTGAGTTTCGATGGCGACGAATGGCAGAATGTCGATGAAGGAGCGTTCCGCATCAATGACAACAGCAATAAGTGGCAACGCGTAACCATGACTCTGCCTAAGCAGGATGCTAAGTTTATGCAGATAGGCTTGCTTGCCATAAGTGATAATGACGGTGAAAACTGCGGTGACATGTACGTAGACAGCATCAGTGTTGATGAGAGTAGTCTGCAAACCGACTTGGCTTTGACCTCACTCGTGGCTCGGCAGCTTCGTGTAACAGCCAATGACAGCTTGCAACTCACAGCCACTGTGCGCAACCGAGGCGCGCAGACAATATCCAACTATCAGGTAACCTTCTTGCGCAACGGACAGCCCTATACTCAAGTAAATGGCATTTCTCTAGCTCGGGCTGATCAGGCTGACATCCAACTGAACGTACCTACAACGGTAGAAGACGCGCAGAAGGACAGCATTGTATGGCAAGCTGTCGTATCCATGCAGGGCGATGAGCTGAGTGCCAACGACTCTTCGGAGCTTGTCTTCACCTCCGTCCGCGCCAACGACTATCCGGCGCCTGTTTTGGAAGGCCAGGCTTCTGACAACAACGTGAGACTCACATGGAGCGCTCTAGCCTCACAGAAAGCTACAACAACTGACACCAAGACGGTGACAGACGACTTTGAGAGCTATGATGCCTTTGCCGTTGACAGCTTTGGTCAATGGACATGCTATGACGGCGACAAGGCTTCAACGCTCATCAGCCCGCGCATCCCCGTGCAATATGCTCAAGAGGGCGAACCTATGGCATGGCAGGTGTTCAATAATGTGGAGTCGGGAACCTACGTGGAAAACAACTATGACGAGCCGTTCCGTGCCCACAGTGGCATACAATATCTTGCGTCGCCATCCTGCAACTGGCCTGCAGAAAACAACGACTGGCTCATCACGCCACGTCTGGACGGTCAGGCGCAGACCATAAAGTTCTGGGCTAAGGGCGCAACATTCGATTCAGAGTGGATGGATGTGTACTACTCAACCACCGACAACCATCACGACAGCTTTGTGAAGCTCAACGATGCCACCATATACGTAAACGAAATGTGGAAGCAATACAGCTTCGACGTTCCGCAGGGCGCGCGCTATTTTGCCCTGAGAAACGCACGCCGCACAGTGTTCCTCTTTATAGACGACTTCACCTACCAGGCATATAACGGTGCCAAAGACCAGCTGGACCTGACGGGATATAATGTTTATCGCGATGGAGTGAGACTTAACGAGACTCTTGTCACAACACCCTCTTACACCGACACCGATGTTAAGACGGGCAGCACGCACACTTATCGTGTCACAGCAGTTTATGCCCAAGGCGAGAGCAACTACTCTAACGGCTTCAGCACCGTTGTGACGGGGCTGCAAAGACTAGATGCCCACTCGACTACAGAGCCTGCAGCTGTTTACAACATGTCGGGCATGAGAACGGACAAAGAGACTAGGGGAGTGAACATCGTAAGGTATCGTGACGGCAGCGTGAGGAAAATCGTTCGCCGTTAACCCCAATCTGTCATGCCTCCGGCTGGATTTTTGTTTCGCCATCTGCATGACCTAATACAAGAGCCACATTCAGCAAGCATCTTAAAATACTCGTTACCCCGCTTGCAGAATGTGGCCTTTTCATGTCTTAACATAAGCGTAACGAATATAAGCAGTAACGCTTTTTCTAACATCAGTAGTTCGATGAAAGTATTATCTTGCTTTTGCTTGTAATCATTTGATATCCAGACGCATAGCAAAATAGGCCTTTTTGCGCTTCAAAATAGGCACTTTTGCAAATCGAAATAGGCATTTTCAGACGCTCAAATGCCCTATTTTGCAAGACGCGATGATACTTGTCAAAAAGCCAAGAGATGATTTTTAAAACCAAGCATGCCTGTAATCCACATAAAAATTATAACTTTGCATGAAGTAAAAGAAAGTCAAACAGTTGTTCTTCAAAGTTATATATCACAAGATGCAAGCATTTCTTAAATCGTTGAGAAGCGAGTCGGTGGGCAGAAAAATATTTCTGCTGGTGTGGGTCATGCTCATTGTGTGCTCATTGGTTCATTCTGTTTATAACGATTTCTATTACCTCTATTATCGCGAATGGGGCATCAGTGAATGGCTCATCAACTATCAGGGCGGTTTCGTAAGGCGCGGTCTGCTCGGTCAGGTGCTCTTCTTGCTTTATCAGCTGCACCCTTTCAACCTGCGTTTCGCCTTGCTCACCATTTCTGTCTTAACGTCTTTCCTCTTCCTGATTCTTATTGTTCGCATCTTCATCAGGCGGGGTTGGAGCATGGCCATCCTGCCGTTGGGCTGTTGCTTCTTCTTTACCTTTCTGTCAATAGCCCAGCGCAAGGACTTCATTCTCTTGCTTCTAACTTACGCGGTGTTCACCATTTACAAGCATTATCTAACTCGTAAGTCAGTGTGCAGCTTCATGCTGTTAGCTTTTCTCTCCGTCTTACTCATCCTTATACATGAGGCGGCCTTCTTCTTTTGCTTCCCCATCATGGCCTTATACACATGGGCTTACGGAAGGAGGGCTTCCGTTAGCCTGTCATGGCATGTCAAGCAGTGGCTGGCTTTCGTGCCTGCGGTGTGCGCGCTCGCCTTCATCACTATTTTTAAAGGCAATGGCAATGCGGCCCAAGCCATCTGGATGTCTTGGGGTGATGCCTTTAGGGCGTTTCCGGATGGAGCAAACAGCCTTTCTTCGCAACTCAGCTATATGGGCTATAGTGTAGAGGCATTGTCGTGGAGCCTGCATCGCGCCATGGAGATACACCTGTCTTTGAATTTCTTTGGCTACTATCCCATACGCCAGCCATACCTTATTATAGTGTGCGTTCCGCTATGGATAGGCATGTTTGCGTGCTATTATTATCTGGTAACAAGGCTCAACACGGTGGACATCTTTGCTTATCGCAAGTCAGCAAACGTGGCCGATGAGGTGAGCAACACTCTCTTGGCGCAGTTTGTCTTCATGCTGCCCATGTTCACCGTGCTTAGTTGTGACTTTGGCAGAACCTTGCCTTACTGGGTCTTCAGCTCACTGATGGCTGTAGACTGTTTCGGAAAGCTTAGCATAAAAAGACTTGAGTGGGTGAGCCTTTGGTGCCAGAAACCGTTACACAGGCGTTTCTTCAATCATCCGCTCACCTATACCTTGGCTGTGCTGATAGCGCCTCTGACCTTTGCTTCTTCGCCCATTAACAGCTATCAGATGCGCCTTCTGACTACTTTTATACGTCACCTTATATAATGTTGTGTGCGCATACAAGCTATTGATTACGTGTATTAAATACATTATTATTAAATTTTAACAGTGTATTTGATACAAGGTAATAAAAAATTATCTACATTTGCATGAAATAAAATAACTTATCAAATTACTTAAACTTAAACGTATGAAGAAATTTTTACTTTCTTTATGTGGGGCATTTTTCCTTACATCATCTATCAATGCGCAAGTTCAGGCAACTTCGCTAACGTATGATTTGGTGAAGGCTTACAAGCCTTCGGTCACTCTAAACAACTTAAATTGTGGCTGGGCTTTTTACAGTTATGAGAAGGAGGGCAAGGAAGACAACAAGCGCCAAGACTATAGGGGCTACGCAACAGACTCTCTAAGCAAGGCTGTCGGGCTGCCCGATGAGTGCCATGTGTGGGTGCGCAATCCTCGACTGAGGGATGCTATCAATGATGCAGGATTTTTTAATTCTAACAACGATGGCCGTAATTTTGTTGTAGACGGGCTGACCAAGGGTGACAAAGTGATCTTTAAGTACACCAGTGAAGCTACTGACCCTGCCAAGATGAAGATGATTTATGCCACAAGTGCATCGGGCATGACTTGTGCCTTGATAGGCACCGACACGCTGAAAGCCGGATTGTCTGTCATCAACTCAGGCGATACCATTCTCATCGACAGCGCTAAGTTTGTTAATTCAAAGAATGTTGAGGATGGTTACATCAGCGTTCTGCTTTACAAACAAATGGCAGTGGCCAGCGTAAAGATAGTTAAGGCAGACAACACCGAACTTTTCTACGATTTCACTAAGGCCGGAAAGGCTGTAGCAATGAACAACTTTAACCGTAACGAAGGCAACGAAGGTAAAATATATGTGAACCAGGGAACGGGTAAGGAAGACCGTAAGCGTAACGATTTCAAGGGATATACGCCCGACTCTATAAGCACGATGCTTGGCCTTCCTGAGGAGTGCCACATCTTCCAAGGACAGAATCGCATTGTGCAGTATGTCACTCACCGAGGCGTTTACGTAAGTGGCGATACGCAATGGGCTGTAGACGGTCTTGACTCAACAGATGTTGTGAACGTTTATTACATTGCTCCGGGTCTGACAGAAGCAAAGCAGCACATACTGTTTGCCAACGGTGCAAGTGCAAAAACCAAGGTGTTCTTGAATCAGAACACAGATACCCTGGCTTCTCTCACACCGCTTGAGAGTGGAGACTCGCTCACCGTGGCAGTGGCTAAGGACGTTAATAAAGCAGGCAAGGTGAATGGCTACATCACCTTCCAGGCATATAAGGGCATGTATATCCAGAAGATTGTCATCACTAAGAACTCTGTTGCGCTGGGCATCAAGAGCCCCAATGTAACAGAAAAAGCAGACAATCAGGAAGACGATGCATGGTATACGCTGCAAGGTGTGCGCGTGGCTCAGCCAGCCAAGGGCATATATATCCATCAGGGAAAGAAAATTGTTATAAGATAAACTTGTTATTAGAGTGGGCTGGGGCAGCAATGCCTCCGCCCATATTGCATAAGATTAATACTTAAAAAAAATGGTTATGAAGAAAATTTTTACTTTAGTGGCTTGTGGCATTGTAGCTATGAGTGCCGGAGCTCAGGAGTCTTGGAGTGCAGCTAACGCCGATCTGACTACTGTGCAGAAAGTAGACAACACATCAAAGAATGTCATTATCCATACAAAAGATGATCCCTATCCTATGGGAACGTATGGTGACGCTGCAAAAGAGGCTACCGTTACGAACAACTCTACAGAGAAACTGCAAGACCAGGTGCTCACTGTGGGCACAGCCAACGTAACAGTGAAGGCTGTTTCTACGCTTAATTTGGGCGAGACAGAAGATGGTTGGCAGTTGTCAAGTAATGCAAATGAGACCCTTACTACCGCTTTGGGATTTCCTGTAGAATTCACCAGTCGTCTTAAAGCAAAGAGTGGCAACCCCACGCTTACGTATCTTGACTTCTATGAGCTCAACTCTGACGGCGATGCAGTGCACCGCGTGAGCGGCGAGGTGTGGGCTCCCGGAGCTACAGCGCTGCCTGCTAAGGGCTGTTATATAGAGGTTACACCTAAAACAGCAGGTACTTTGTCTTGTGGCGTATTCGTAAACAAGGGCAACCATGAGCTTTATATCATCGATGAGAGCACCCTTCAATTACTCAAGCCAGCAGATGTTAGTGTGAAATTCTTTTATCAGAATAACACATTCAAATATAATGAAGCCGGTGATAGCGTAGTGAATGGTACGCTTCCTGAAGATTACATCCTTCAGCACACCAATGGCCTGACTATAAATCGCCCGGCTATGGGTATCGTGAAGTTTGCCGTTGAAGCCGGCAAGACCTATATGCTGATGAATCCCAAGAGCCAGTTGGGCTTCTATGGCTATTACTTTGAGTCTTCAACAAACGGCATAGCCGACATTCAGGCAAGCAAGGCTGCTGATGCTAACGCACCTATATACAACCTCGCCGGTCAGGTTGTAGACAAGAGCTACAAGGGCATTGTGATAAGCAATGGCCGTAAGTATCTTCAGAAGTAATTCTGAATTACAATCACAAATCATCATGCCGGGCAAGTTCTACAGCTTGTCCGGTTTTTCGTTTCACGTATATTGATATGCGAACAATATGAGCCTGCTACAGAACAAGAACCATTTTTGGTTGCGCTTTTAGTTTTTTTGCTTTAAAAGACTTGCATTTTCAAAACATTTTTCTCAATTTTGCACAAGGAAGTAACCTTAATTATCGAGTAGCGCACTGAAAAATGAAAGGTGAAAGCCTACGGAGCATCACTCTAAACAATCAATATTCATTATCATAGTTCAGCTTTTCATATTGTCTGTCTATGCTTAAACCTAACGCTTATGGACCAAAACACGCTTTATGAACTAGTTAGTTCGTTGAACAGAGACTACATCGGGCCCTTGCTCACCATCGTTCTGCTGGGCGCAGGTATATTCTTTACCATTCGCCTGCACTTCATTCCACGCTTTTATCTCCGCACTATAAGGCATCTGTTCAAGAGTTCCAGCATCGGTCATAAGGCTTCCAAGCAGCATGGCATGAGCCCTTTTCAAGCTCTCTCAACGGCTATAGCGTCGCAAGTGGGCACCGGCAACATCGTAGGAGTGGCCATGGCGCTCGTCATGGGAGGCCCTGGTGCCGTGTTCTGGCTGTGGGTTAGTGCGGTGTTAGGCATGTCAACCAACTTTGCAGAGGCCGTTCTTGGCCAGCTGTTCCGTACCAAGACGCCGGACGGACACATTATCGGCGGTCCTGCTTATTACATTCAGAACGGTTTACACTCAAAGTTTATGGCCCGACTATTTGCTGTTTTCTTCATCATAGCGCTGGGCATGATAGGTATTATGGTGCAAGCCAACTCAATATCTGATGCTCTTGTCACCCTGTTGCCGTCGGGCGTGAAGAACATTTATGTGGGTATTTTGCTCACCATCTTTGTGGGTTTCGTCCTTTCCGGAGGCATTTCAACCATCGCTTCCTTTGTAGAGAGGGTCGTACCAGTCATGGCTGGCATCTTCATCCTCGGCAGTTTGGTGTTTATTTGCATCCATATAGACACGCTGATACCGCAGTTGTCAAGCATCTTTAAGTGCGCTTTTACAACTCAGGCAGGCGTAGGAGGTGCTGTGGGAGTAAGCGTGAAGAGTGCCATTAGGTACGGAATCAGCCGCGGATTGTTCAGCAATGAGGCCGGATTGGGCACCACTCCGCATGCCCATGCCATTGCTAAGGTGAAGGAACCCTATGAGCAAGGCCTATACGCAATAGTAGGAATAAGCGTCGATATACTTATTTGCACGCTAACAAGTATGGTTATCCTCATGTCGGGAGTATTGCAGACGAGTCCCGGCGCAATGGGCATTCAACTGGCGCAAGCGGCATTCAATACCACATTTGGCATCTTAGGCAATTATTTTATAGCCATTTCGCTCTTCTTCTTTGCCATGAGTACCATTGTTGGGTGGTATTTCTTTGCCGCCCAAAACGTAAGATATCTCTTCAACGAGCGGTTCATCTGGCCTTATAGAATCATCGTCTTGCTGCTGGTTATCGTGGCTTCCACCGTAAAGGTGAGTCTTATCTGGGAGTTGGCTGATACCTTCAACTTCTTCATTGTGTTGCCTAACGTCATCGCCATTATATGGCTTTCGCCCAAGGTAGCGGCAGAGGCGAAGCGCATGTTCAGCTATTTGCGAGGCTTTGATGCCAAAAGCTAACGTAAAAGGGAACGCAAAGCCGATGGCTGAACGTTCCCTCTTACTCTTCTCATGACCAGCTCTCAGGCTATCCTAAGACCTATTATCTTACCAAAATAACCAGATATTTGCTTGTGCTCCAGAACGTATTGGGGTCTGAGATGCGCAACACATACTGTCCGTTGGTGTCTTTTGTGAGCGTATAACTGCTGGAAGGGTGTGGCGTAAGCAGCTTGGCGCTCTTGCTATAAAGCTTTATCTCCTTGTCTACACGTATGTCTATCTTGGTGAAATAGCCTCTGTTAAACTGTCCTTGCAGCACCTTTCCGCCTATAAGTATCTTTTGTTCCTTCAGCTCCCGCTTTGTTCCGAACACATACCATGCCGTGTTGAGCTGCTTATCCTGCATGGATATGGTCTGTGCCTTAGCCACATTATCCATTGTCAGGTTCTGTTTCTCGGTGTTCAGGTTCTGCTTTTCGGTGTTAAGATTGGCCACATCCGTATTCAGATCGTTGATGGTTTCGTCAAGTTCTGATATATGTATGTCTTTTGCATCGAGCTGTTCGCGCAACTTCTGCAACTCTCTGTCCTTATTGGTAAGCTGTGCTTGCAGGTTCTCAAGGGTCTTTCTCATCTCGTCGCCCTTAAATCCTGTCTCGCGCAACTGTTGCTTCAGCTTTCTGATAAGCTCTCTGTTCTCTTGCATACGCTGGGCAATAAACTTTATGTCAGCCTTTATCTGCTCTTGCTTGTCAGTGCTTTGCTCACCTGTTTGGGCTATAGTTACGCGGTTTTCGGCCTCGTTTATCTGCGCAAAGCCCTCTTGTATATCGTTCAGCGTGCCCATCATGTCGTTTATTTCGCTGTCCCTAGCCTCTATAATGGCCCTGAGAGAGTCGCTTTGTGTCGCAGCGGGGTTGGTGGTAACCTTTTCCTGCTTGCAAGCAAAGAGCGACAGCAGGCATAAAGAAACTGTCAATAACTTCTTCATATCCGTTTTTGTTTTAACTATTCCTCACTTTTTCGTTTGCTGCTGCATCCAGCCAGCACGATAACAATCTCACCTTTGGGGGCGCACTCGGTGAAGTGGGCCACCACATCCTCTAATGTTCCGCGCACGCTTTCCTCATGCACCTTTGATATTTCGCGCGCTACGCTCACCTGTCTGTCGGCTCCAAAGGTATCGACAAACTGCTTGAGCGTCTTGAGCAACCTATAAGGCGACTCATAAAACACCATCGTACGCTGTTCGTCGCGCAGTGCTTCGATGCGTGTCTTGCGCCCTTTCTTCTGCGGAAGGAAGCCTTCGAAGCAGAACCTGTCGCATGGCAGACCCGACGAAACGAGTGCCGGGACGAAAGCCGTAGCACCGGGAAGGGTTATCACCTCGATGCCTGCGTTGGCTGCCTCGCGTGCTAAGAAGAAGCCGGGATCGCTTATTCCGGGCGTGCCGGCATCTGTTATGAGAGCTATATTCTCCCCGGCCTGAAGCCGTTGGACTATAGCTGGTGACGTGCCGTGCTCATTATACTTATGATGAGCCTGCAACCGAGCTTCTATACCATAATGTTTTAGGAGAATGCCAGACGTGCGTGTGTCCTCAGCCAGCACGAGGTCAGCCTCCTTAAGTATCCTGACAGCGCGGAAAGTCATGTCTTCCATGTTTCCCACTGGCGTTGGCACAAGATATAAAGTTCCCATATATGCCACAAAGATAGGGTTTTTTATTAACTCAAACAAAAAAAAGTCAGGTTTCTTTGTTATTTTTGTTAGGTTGTGGTATTTTTGCAATCAAAAAAGCGAATATATGTCTATAGTAGATAATACGCAGGGAGAGAGAAAGCGCCAGGGGCGTATCGAGATTATTTGTGGCTCTATGTTCTCTGGCAAGACAGAGGAGCTGATACGTAGATTGAAGCGCGCCAAGTTTGCAAAACAGAGAGTTGAGATATTCAAGCCCTCCATAGATAATCGTTATTCAGACGAAGAAGTAGTGAGCCATGACCATAATTCCATTGTCAGCACGTCTATCGACTCGTCTGCTTCCATTCTTTTACTATCCGAAGGCATCGATGTCGTGGGCATCGATGAGGCTCAGTTTCTGGACGACAACCTGGTGAATGTGTGCAACCAACTGGCCAACAACGGTGTGAGAGTGATTGTGGCGGGTTTGGATATGGACTATCGTGGTGTGCCCTTCGGTCCTATTCCCGCCCTGTGCGCCGTGGCCGATGAAGTGACTAAGGTGCATGCCATCTGCGTGAAGTGTGGTGCATTGGCCTATATCAGTCACCGTTTGGTGAACAACAACAAGCGTGTGCTCATCGGAGAGGCGCGCGAGTATGAGCCATTATGCCGCGAATGCTACCAGAAAGAGCTTGCCAAGGAGCAGGCATCGGGTGGCTTAAGCGCTGGCGAAAAGACGAAATAACATTACAAACTTCATATAATCAGATTGATGGATATGCAAGAAAAGATAACATTCGACAAGTTTATAAGATGGGCTTTGGTGGCCGCTGCCATCTTATGTGTGTTCTTTATCGTCAAGGCATTAAGCTCTGTGCTGTTGCCTTTCTTTATAGCGTGGCTCTTGGCTTACCTCTTATATCCCATCGTTAAGTTTGTTCAATACAAGCTACACGTGCCAACGAGGGCGCTGTCTATCATCGTTACGCTCTTCTTCGTAGTGGTTGTGGTGGCCGGAGTGCTCTATTTCATCATTCCGCCTATGATAGATCAGTTTGATAAACTAAGCGATGTGCTGTCAAGCTACGTTAAGAGCAAGGCGCATACCAACAATCTCACAAGCTACATCAAGCGCCTGGTGATAGAAAACCAAGTTGCTATAGAGCAGTTCTTCAAGAGTAGAGACTTCTCTGATGCCCTGAAGACGGCCATGCCAAAGCTTTTCAGCCTGCTCGGACAGACCGCCAGCGTGGTGATAAGCATTGTTGCTTCATGCATCACACTGCTGTATATGTTCTTCATCTTGCTGGATTATGAGAACCTGACCAATAATTGGATTAAGATATTCCCTAAGAAGAACCGTCCGTTCTGGCATGTTCTGGCACAGGATGTAGAGCGCGAGCTCAACAATTACATACGTGGTCAGGGCTCAGTAGCCTTGTGCATGGGCATCATGTTCTGCATAGGCTTTACCATTATTGGCTTCCCCATGGCCATCGGCATGGGCATTCTGATAGGCATACTCGACCTTGTGCCTTACCTGCACACCTTTGCTCTCATCCCAACGGCATTCCTGGCACTGCTCAAGGCAGCCGATACGGGACAGAACTTCTGGGTTATCTTTGGCTTGGCTGTGCTGGTATTTGTTGTCGTTCAGATTATTACCGATATGGTGGTTACACCCAAAATCATGGGCAAAGCCATGGGTTTGAACCCTGCCATCCTGCTGCTTTCGCTCTCGGTGTGGGGCTCACTGCTCGGCTTCATAGGCCTTATCGTCGCCTTACCCCTCACAACGCTCATCATAGCTTATTGGCAACGCTACATCACAAAGGAGCAAAGGCTCCCTCAAGAGGCCATGGCTAACAAGCCTGAGGAAGTTCAAGCCAGTGTTGAAAAGTCGAAAACGTCCGATGAAAAGGGCGAAAATAACGCCGAATAATCAATAAGTCATAAGTTATAGGCAAGGTTGTTGAAACGTTTCTGCATCCTTGCCTTTCTTCTTTTTTTTGCCTTCTGCCATGCTGTTTTCACCCATTTTCATGGCACTTCTGACACTTTCTTGCCTACGAAAGTAATTGGTTGACGTACAGAAGGTTGCATTTTGATTTTCAAAAGTGCCTATTTTGCGACGCGAAAGTGCCTGTTTTGTGTTGCGATAATGCCTATTTGAGATGTTAAAACGGCCTATTTCGCCTTTTAGCTCTATGATAAAGGGGGAGCAGAAACGCGTTTGTGGAAGCTTATGCCAATTTGCAAATGAAGATCATTGCATATAAGTTGAGCACCAACCAGCTGTAAGATGGACAGAAGATACATTCATGTGAGGTGCATGGTGAGGCGATAGTGCTCAGCCATGCACCCATTCATGACTCGCTTTTTTATCATTTTGAGTACGTAAAACCGTCTTCATTCGCTTATTAAAGGGTGCAAAAGCTACAAAAATTTCAGTTTTTTACATGAGTAGGTGCTCATTTTGAAATGATTTAAGTAATTTTGCACTCGCATTATTATTAGCTTGAATGAAAGATATATGTTTTATAGGCCACATCACGCGTGACCATGTCATTACACCCACTACAGATGTCTATATGGCGGGCGGCACCTCTTACTATTGTGCCCGTGCCTTGAAGAGTCTTCCGCCCAAGGTTAGTTATTCGCTGGTGACGGCAACAGGTGATGATAACGAGCAGGTGATAGAGGCCATGCGCAAGGATGATATAGATGTGAAACGTTTTCCTTGTGCCCATTCGGTGTTCTTTGAGAACCGCTATGGCAGCGATCCTGACAACCGTTCGCAGCGCGTCCTGGCTCTGGCTGACCCTTTTACAGTAGAAGAAGTGAAGCCGTTGCAGGCTAAGTTGTATCATCTGGGAACGCTTCTCTCAGGCGATTTCCCAGTGGAAGTGGTTGAGGAGCTGGCCAATAAAGGTAAGGTGAGCATCGACGTGCAAGGTTATTTGCGCAGAGTGGTAAACGAGAGAGTGTATGAAACGGATTGGCCTGACAAGCATAAGATATTGTCTATGACCCACTCGCTGCAACTGGATGAGATAGAAATGGTGGCTCTTACAGGCAGCCATGACGTGCGCGAGGCTGCCAAGACGATAAGCTCATGGGGCGTTAAGGAGGTGGTTATCACGTTGGGAGGCGGTGGAAGCATGATATACGACGGCTCTTCTTTCTATGATATTCCGGCCTATAAGCCCAAGGAGATAGTAGATGCCACGGGGTGTGGAGACACTTACTCGGCCGGTTATCTTTATATGCGCTTGCAAGGAGCATCGTATGAAGATGCCGGAAAGTTTGCGGCAGCCATGTGTACACTTAAACTTCAACACTCAGGACCTTTCAGTAGTGACATAGACTCTGTGTTGAAGATTATGGAGCAAGACTAACACAACGCTAGCTTTCTTTATGATATACAAATAGAGGGTGCCATAACAGCACCCTCTATCGTTCTCTTAATCTCACAGAACCCGTCTGTTTATTTTTCATCCATCCATATTTTGAAATGCAGTTGATGGGCAACGTGTTTGTTGATAGCATATTTTTTTAATACACCGGGACCACAACTGCTGTTTCCTAGCCCCATGACGGCGCAGTCGAGGCTTAGGTAAGTGGCATCAGCCATCTTGAGCTTGTCGTCATGACCGGCCTTATAGATATCTGATACCGAGTAGTGAAGGGCATTGAAACTGAATGGAGCATCTACAGCTTGCACATATACGCGATGGCCTTTGCCGTCAGACAGGGTAACAAACGCACAGTCTTCGTGGTTACCGGAGTCTTGTGGGCGGGGATAATGTGTAAACATATCGCTCACATTACGCCTCCATAATCCTATCAACGCACTTTGTTTACGGTCGGGATAGCTTTCCCAAGGGCCCCGGCCATACCATGTAGCCTCTTCGAAGGCCTTTGGCAAGGTGAGAACTATACCCATGCGGGGTATCTCAGGCAGCGAACCGTTGCACGTAAAGGTGTAAATGAGGTCTATGCTTCCATCTTTATTTAAGGTCTTCTGCTCCGCAACATCAACTGTTCCGTCATGAAACACGTATCTGAAGCCTTTGTCTGTCTTAACTGCTTGCAGCGTATCTAGGCCAGAAAGCTTCCAGTCTTTTGCCAGCCAGTTGCCAAAACCACGGTCGTTGTCGGTTGGGGCACGGAACAGTTGAGGCTTGACAGAGTGGAGTAGGGGCAATAGTGATGATTGTGTGAGCCCTTTGTTAGGCTTCCGGTCTGTCTGATAAGCCAATAAATTGTCATGTAAGGGTATTTGGGCATGTATGATGTTCTCACCTACAGCAGAGGCAACGTCTATGTTAAGCCGAACATCTTTTTGGGCCGGGATATGGAATTGAGAAGCCGTAGCTATAACATCGCTGTCGCCGGGCTGGGTGGATGGAGATGGCAACATGCCTGTCTTAACCAGCTTACCGTTTATCATTAACCCATAGTTGAACCTAAAAGTGGATAAAGACAAGTGTGAATGATGATTGACAACATAGATCTTGCCTTCGCTGAAGCTAAATTGTATGGGCGAATATACATGTTTCACCTCCTCATACTTGGGCGTAATCTCTCTGTTGCTGCGTATGACGCCATTCAAGCAAAAAGCTCCTGAGTTGGGCTTGTCGCCGAAATCACCACCGAAAGCTATCGCCTGATCACCCTGCTGTGATGCACCTGACAGTCCGACAGGCACATAGCCAATGCCCTTCTTGTCTGATCTGACGGCTATGCCTTGGTCTACCCAATCCCATATAAAGCCGCCCAGCAATCGCTTGTTGGCATATATCTCGTCCCAATATTCCTTGAAATTGCCCAGGGCATTGCCCATACAGTGAGCGTACTCGCTGGTCATTACGGGACGAGTGTCATTGGTTCGCGACGCGATATCGGCCAGATGCTCCCATCGTGCGTTCTCTGCGCGCTCTGTCTCAGAGCCTTCCGGCACACCTGGATTGAGATATTCTTGCTTCACCCTAGGATAAAACCTGCTGATAACATCCACTGTGGAGGGGTCGGTATAGGGGTATGTGGCCTCGGTATAAGCGGAGTCGGGCACATAGGGCGTTTGAGCTCCTTCGTAATGAACATAACGTGTGGGGTCGAACTCATGCAGCCAAGCGCTCATGGCGGCATGGTTGAACCCGTAGCCAGACTCATTTCCAAGGCTCCAAAAGATGACAGAGGGGTGGTTCTTGTCGCGTTCGGCCATGCGTTGAGCCCTCTCTAGAAATGCCGGTCCCCATGTGGTTGTTGATGCCAAGGTGCCTCTGAGACCGTGAGTCTCACAGTTAGCCTCATCAATGAGATAGATGCCGGCAGAGTCACACAGCTCATACCACCGTGGATTGTTGGGATAATGGCTGCACCTGACAGCGTTGATGTTAGCCCCCTTCAGCAACCTGATGTCTTCTTGCATTCGTTCTTCCGTCATTACCCGGGCCGTATAAGGGTCGTGTTCGTGGCGGTTGACGCCCCTAAGTTTGACAGGCTTGCCGTTGACCAGTAGCATACCGTCTGATATTTTAAGCCATCTGAAACCTACTTTCTGCTCCGCCTGTTGCGTTATGTGCCCCAACGAATCGATTAATTGAAGTCTCAATGTATATAAATAAGGTGTCTCGGCCGTCCATTCATGAGGCTTAACAACGGTTGTTTCCATTCGTGCGAACTTCCTTTCGCCACGTTGTGGAAACCACTCATTCATGTTTTTGGCCTTATGCTGTATGTCGAGTATGGGCTCAGCCGGTGTACTCACTGAGGCTATCTCCTTGCCCGTGGCATCATAGAGCAAGGCTTTTACAGAATAGCCTTTGCCACTGTTAGCGTCAAAGGTGCGCAACTGTGGGTTAATCTGTAAAGAGTAGTCGTCTCCATTGCCCATGGGTAGAGTTCTTATGGTGAAGTCTCTGAGCTGGAGATTGGGCGTATGAAAGAGTGTTACGCTGCGTTGTATACCACCGAAGCGCCAAAAATCTTGGTCTTCAAGATAACTGCCATCGCTATATTTGTATACCTCGACGGAGATAACGTTCTTGCCGGGCATTAAGAAGGGCGTTATATTAAACTCAGAAGCATCGAATGAGCTTTGGCTATAGCCGACCTTATGTCCATTTATCCATACATAAAATGCTGACATAACGCCATCGAAGCGCAAAAAGGTTTGTCCTTCCGTCCAAGAGGCTGGCAATTTGAACGTTCGTCGATACTGCCCTGTGGGGTTGCGCTCTGTGTATGTGGTCCAGTTCTTAGGTGGTTCATTGGTGACATAAGGCGGGTTTATTTTGAAGGGATAGCCTGCCGAGATGTAGACAGGTGTTCCGTAACCATTCACTTCCCAGTTGGCGGGTACGGGAAAACGCACCCATTGTGCATCATTGAAGCTTGTTTCATAAAAGTGCTCTACCTTTCCTGATGGCGTAGGCGACCAATGAAAACGCCATAATCCGTCTAGTGACAACTTGCTATCACCCTGCTTGTCGTGAAAAGGCATGTAATAAGCTCTGGCAGGTTCTCTGTTTTGCGCAAGCATGTACTCATTCTCCCAATCGTGTGCCGGCATAGCCAGTGGCGATAAAAGACATACCAAGGTTCCGACTATCTTATGAATTGTATCCAGCATATATTATTCTCTTTAGATAAGTGATTAAAAAGGCGGGCAAAAGTCATCCTGCCCAATATGATTTATTGTACTTCCAAATATTTGAAATCAAGGCCGTTGATGCCCTGCAAGGTCACAGTGTAAGCTCCGGCATTGATTTGTGTGTCGGTTGTAGTATTCACTATCTTATACTTACTGTTGGTTGCGGGGAACGTCATATCCCTATTTAGCAAAGTAATATTTTGGGCATTCTTGATGACCAGAGTGGCTTTTATCTCATCATTAGTCTGGTTTTTATATCTGAATCGAAGCATATATTCACGTGCAACTCCCGGTGTGATGGTCCAACTTATGGCATTGGCTGCTGCCTTTGCCTCCTCATATCTCACAGCCGGGAATGCTTCGGTGTCCTTGGGCAATAGTTCTTTGGGGAACTTAGCGATGGTATCGGTATCCAAACTGCGCCAATAATCGGCCCGCATCAAAGGTGCATGGCTCATGTCTGGAAGGTTCTTGGTGCTTGCTATGGCTATTGCGGCAATCTCAGCTTCGCCTGCCTTCACTTTAGAAAAGCTTATTTTGAGTTGCCCGTTCTTGGATTTAGCATATACAATGTGCTTGAGCGCGCCGGCATATCCTGCTTCAGCCCATGGATCTACATCATTTAGAACAGTACTGTCGTTGATGGCCACATCAAAAAGACGCTCTCCTTCGCCATCTGCCAAGGCACCATAGCGTGCGCCTATCCATGGCTCGGCAAAGTATAATTCTACTCTATAATAGCCATCAGGCACGTTGAAGTTGTAATAAAGCTGTTGTCTTCCCCAGCGAAAATACTGGAAGATCGTGTCGTCGTTGGTGCCATGGATGTTGTCTGTGATATGTCCTTGGCTGGCAGTGAATGCTTTCAAGCCGAAAGCAGAGGCCCAAGAGTGAGAATAAAGTGAATCATCCTGTGCCCAATGTTGCCCATAGCTGTCGGTAAAAGCATCGCCTCCGCAATTCACTCTGTAGAGGTATGAATAGTTTTCAGCACCTTTCAGCGACACTTTGTTGTGGTCAGCAGCAGTTGGAGTGCGCAGATCGGCCGCATTGCCTTTATACAAATCATGGTAAAGATAATAGCCTTCAGTGGGCTGTTCCCATAAAGTCAGCAGACCCTTATAGTTGATAGGGCCTACTTTATCTATGCGGCGCAAAGCCTCGTCCGGCTGTATTCTGCCTGGATTCTCATGACTTACGAATATCCATTGGAAGTGTCCGCACACCGAATCCTTGACTTGCTCGGCCAAACGCGCCTTCATGCCAAGCAGATGACAAAAGGCTTCTTCTGAATATACATGCTTGTCATGGCTCGGAGATGCCGCAAGTGCACTGTCTTCATGCAATCCTAGGGTTCGCCAAGCGCCATATTCTCCGTTAAGAAGTTGGTCATCGCGTTTCAGCTCATTGCCATAGTTGGCGGCAGAACCGCCGTATGTGCCGCTCCAATTCTGAATAACGTTCCAGTCAGTGCCCTCACCACCGTTGCAGGTTGTTACTGCTCGTTGATCAATAGCCGTAGGATCTAATTGCTTGATGATAGCCGTGCACTCTTCAGCAAAGTCTTTTGGCAATACGCTTTCGTTCTGTAAGCCCCATAATATGACGCTGGGCGAATTGCGCCTTTCCTTGATATATTGGATAAGATGCTTCTTGAAACTCTCACGAAATGCTTTCGTGTCATACCAGATATGCGCAGAGAATTGGCTCCAGAAAAGCATTCCCTGCTCGTCAAACAGCTTTTGGAATAACAGATTATGTGGTTGATGAGCCTCTCTGAAAGCATTAAATCCTGCCTGCCTAATCATTTTGACACGCGAACGTATTTGTTCCGGAGTAAAAGCATGGCTTCCTCCAAAAAGATGTTCATAATCGCAAGTCCCATTAATGAATATTGCCTTGCCGTTAAGTAGAAACTGTCGGGACGTAGGATGTCCCAAACTGTCTTTCAAACTATGAACGGGCCAAGAGATAGACCTTATGCCTGTCTCTGTTTCTTCCTGATCAATGGTTTTTCCTTTCGAGTCTTTTATCATTGATACAAGTGTATATAGGTAGGGATCGTCAAGATTCCAGCGATGCGCATTGCTTATTGCGGCCACTTGCCGAATGACTTTTTGTTCTCCCGGTTGTAGGGTTATAGAGTCTGTGAGCCTGAAAAGAGCCTTGCCCAATTTAGGGTTCAACTTGTTTACTACCACTATATCAGCTGCCTGATGGCTGTAATTCTTCACTTCAGTATCTACAAAAACCGAATCACAAGCCTTGTTGTTCCACACATGAACGCTGAAAGGCTCTATCCTTTGCTCTGCTGTTGCTATGAGTTTAACAGGTCTGTAGATGCCAAAAGGCTGGCTTCCTTCCGAGAATCCCCACTCAGCCGAACATCCACCACACACCCACGGCATGTTGGTTATCATCTCCGGATGCTCCACCTGAACCTGAATTTCATTGTTTCCATTCCTTAATGCGTCTGTAACATCAAGGGTATAAGTAGTCCGTCCTACGTCTGCCTTTGCATAACTTGTGCCGTTAAGCCTAACCTTAGCATAGGTTCCAATGCCTTCAAAGCACAGAAAGTATCGCTTGCCTTGTTCTTTTTGGCAATCAAACTGTTTTGTATACATGGCTGTGCCATGCAGATTGCCATGCTTAAGCTGCCTGTAGCCAAAGTAATCATCCCAATTATGGGGAAGGTCTACGGTATGCTTGCCTTTGTATTCTGAAGGTAACGTCTGGTTAGCATGTGTTATCCATGTCGTCCAATTATCGTTCAGGCTGAGCTCTGTGCGTTTTCCGGTGGGCTCTGGAGTAGGGAAGTGCACTTCTGAACGGCCTAATGGCACACTGGTAGCAACAGCAATGCCTCGCTGAGAGTCTTTGTCAACAGCACAATAGAAGTGATATACGATGCCATTATACTTCACAACGCAACTCTTATGTGCAAACATGTCATCGTAAGACTTTGATGGATAGATGAGATCATCGCCATTCCAGCGTTGCCAATGCAACAGATCCTTACTCACGGCGAACGTATTGAAAGCCCAATAAGGCTTAGATGGATCGAAAGCGGAGAAGTAGAACATAACGAATTTGTCCTTCATCTTCACGATTTGAGCATCACCTGTAATGATGCCGGCCACGTCTTTATAGAACACAGGATTGCCTTTTCGCTTGGATGTAGTGAGAGGAAGCCTTGTCCAATGCTTCATGTCGTTGCTCAAGGCGATGCCTATACGCTCGGCTTTAAATCCACTTTTAGGATTAATACCGCCCGCATTGTAAAACATAACAAAGCGTTTGCCTAATGTTCTAGATGCATCTTCGTAAACATTACTCTTATATTGTACCAGTTTTTCCCACCATTGGGCGGCCTTGTCGTTGATGCTTAGCAATGGTTTATCGCCACTTTGCCACTCATGAGATATGGAAGGATCGTCAGCAGTCCATGCTAACCCGATGTTAAGAGGTTCGCGTACAGCCTCATAACCTGTTCCGTGGCCTCCTATATAAGTCATCCAGTAGTTCCCGCGAAATTTCTTTATTGCGTAAGAACCACCCCAGTTCCAATCAATGAGAGCCGGAAAACCTCCTCGTTGGTTCATATCCCAGCCATCATCCTTATAACTCAGCACCCTGCCTTTGGTGGTCCAATGCAACAGATCGTTGCTTTCTGCTAGCCATGTTTCATATCCTCGGCCGTCGTTACCCTCTTTGCCATTATAGCACACATAGGTCATCAGCCATTTACCGTTATGTCTAAAGACGGTGGGACAGTCCATTTTATGATAATTGTCTGTTGGTGCTATCACCATACCATATTTATATGGAGTCTTCACCTCATCATAAATGGCACGCATTTCTGGCTCTGTAAAGCTCTGTGCAAGCAAATGTAACGGCATGAACAAAGCCATTAAGGTTAGCGTACATATTTTGATTGTCTTCATAGATTATTTTAAATTGTTGTTTTTACACTGCAAATGTATGAAAAAAAAGCCGAAGAACAAACTTTTTTAGGCTATCTTCCTTTAAATAAATATAATAGTATCAGAAAACAGCAAAACGGGAACAAGTATTGCCCTGCTCCCGTTTCACCTTATATAATATATGATTATTACTTGTTACATGCACTACATGGAGTCCATGGCTTGAGTTGCTTGAAGAAGTCATTGCCTTTATCGTCGACCAATATAAAAGCGGGGAAGTTTTCTACCCTTATCTTCCATATTGCCTCCATGCCCAGTTCGGGATACTCAACACATTCTATGCTCTTGATGCAACTCTGTGACAGCACTGCAGCGACGCCTCCTATAGTACCTAAGTAGAACCCGTGATGCTTCTTGCAAGCATCTGTTACCACCTGTGTGCGATTACCTTTGGCTATCATCACGAGGCTACCGCCATGATCTTGGAACTCATCTACGTAGGGATCCATACGGTTTGCTGTTGTAGGACCCATAGAACCGCAAGGATAACCCTTAGGCGTCTTGGCCGGTCCGGCATATAAGATAGGATGATCCTTAAAGTATTGCGGCAAATCTTCACCCTTATCCAAGCGTGCCTTGAGCTTAGCGTGGGCGATATCGCGTGCTACAATGATGGTGCCATTGAGGCTTACACGTGTAGAAACGGGATATTTGGTCAGTTCGGCACGCACTGCATCAATGCCTTTGTCAAGGTCTATTTCTATGCCTTTAGCGCCTTCTCCTGGCTTGCGGTATCTTTCTGGTATAAGCTCAGAGGGGTTGTCGTCCATTTGCTCCAGCCAAATACCGTCGCGGTTTATCTTTGCCTTGATGTTTCTGTCGGCCGAACAGCTTACTCCCATGCCTATAGGGCAGCTTGCGCCATGGCGCGGAAGGCGAATCACCCTGATGTCATGAGCCAGGTATTTACCGCCGAACTGTGCACCGAGCCCTATCTTATGAGCCTCATCAAGCAGCTTCTTCTCCAAGTCTATATCACGGAAAGCACGGCCGGTCTCATCGCCTGTTGTCGGCAGATTGTCATAATACTTAATGCTTCCCAGCTTAACTGTGAGCAGATTCTTTTCAGCTGATGTGCCACCAATTACGAAACAGATGTGATAAGGAGGACAAGCTGCTGTGCCCAATGACTTCATTTTCTCTACGAGGAAGGGCAGAAGAGTGCCCTCATTCTGTATTGTAGCCTTCGTCATGGGGTAGAAGTAGGTCTTATTGGCTGAGCCTCCGCCTTTGGCAACCATGATGAAACGGTATTCAGCGCCCTCTGTAGCCTCTATATCTATTTGTGCCGGAAGATTACAACGGGTGTTCACCTCATCATACATGTTGAGTGGCGCATTCTGTGAGTAGCGCAGATTGTCTTGCGTATAGGTGTTGAATACGCCCAACGACAATGCTTCGGCATCGTCAAAGCCTGTCCATACCTGCTGTCCTTTCTCTCCATGGATGATTGCTGTACCCGTATCCTGGCAGAAAGGCAGTACACCCTTCACAGCCACCTCAGCATTGCGAAGGAACTGCAAGGCCACATACTTGTCGTTTTCTGAAGCTTCCGGGTCGTCAAGAATGGCAGCCACCTGCTTGTTGTGGGCCCTTCTCAACATGAACTCACAGTCATGAAATGCCTGCTGGGCAAGCAATGTGAGAGCCTCTTTTGACACTTTAAGAATTTCCTTACCCTCAAACTCACTTACAGACACACCTTCCTTACTAAGCAGTCTGTAGGATGTTTCATCCTTTCCGGTCTGAAACATGGGCGCATAATTAAACTTTACTTCGTTTGACATATTGTTCCTTGCCTCCGCTATGGCTATCCATTACGCTTGATTGTAGCGCACTGGAGCGCATAGCAAGAGGACTTTTTAATATGAATATATCTTGTTCACTAAATCACTTCTTATTCTATTTGCCGAAGATGTCGGCTTGCGACAGCTTCTTGACGGGTGCTATCTTCTCCAAACTCTTCAGATCTACGAGCTTCTCATTGGCCAGAATCAAGTATCTGTAGGGCTTCTTAGCGATGTTGTCTTGAGCGAACCTAACCACATCAGAGAGCTTTAGCGAGGGCAGTACCTTATATATTATCTGGTTGGCACTCTCGTCCAGTCCTAGCTTCTGGGCACTTATGTAGCTCGAAAGAACGTTGAACTTTGTTGTCCGGCTTGATGCGATAAACTTTTCAAGGCTTTGCTTGGCAATATCAAAGGCAGCCTGATTCTGCGGCATCGAGTCCATGAGCACGGCAAGCTCCTTCAGACAGTCGGTCATCTTGTCTGTCTGACAAATCACTCCTGCATGGAACTCGTATGTGTCTTGAAGGTTTCTTGCCAAGTTATAGCGTGCCCAGGTGCTGTATGCCAATCCTCTGGCTTCGCGCATTTCTTGGAAGATGATGCTGTTCATGCCTCCGGCAAAATACGAATTGAACATGGCGATGTAGGGAAGGTCGTTTTTATCAAACTTCTTGCCATCATCGTTCATCTTATAGATGTACATGTTCGGAGCCTCATAGTTGGCAAGTAACACCTCGTTTTGATTGGTTTCTTGAGTCAGGTAAGGCTTACCAGCCGGAACGTCCATAAACTTTGAAGGAGTCTTCACCGCTTTGCTCACCAGGTTGTCAAGTGCTTTCAGGGTGTAAGGTCCATAATAGAGAACGGTGGCCTGATAGTTTCCGAGTTGCTTGATAAGTTGTGTGAGCTGCTCAGGCTGCATATTTTTCAATGTGCTGACAGACGGACGCTCCAGATAAGGATTGTGTTCGCCATATACACCGAGTGAAAGAAGCGCGCTGAAGTTTTCCTCCTGACTGGTCTTTTCATCTTGGCGAGCCTTCTCAACAGCATCTACATAACGCTGCCAAGCCTCTTTATCAGGCTTCGCGTCATTCATTAGCTGAGTGAGCAATGCCAATGCCTTAGGCATATTCTCGCTCAATCCGGTGAGATTTATATTCGTTTCATCATTCTCTACATCTATGTTGAAGTCGCAGGCCAGGTTATAGAACTGTCTGTTCACCTGCTCTACAGTCATTTTGTTGGTGCCTAAGTAAGACAAGAAGCCGGCAGCTACGGGCAGCATACGATTGCTTTCGGTACCGAAAGGCAAGTGGAACTGCAAGTGGAAGAGCCCGTCACTGGTATTTTGCTTATAGAGTACGGGCAACTTCTTGCGAGTGTCTGACTTGGTAAGATCTCGCTGATAATTCACGAAAACGGGCTGTATGGGCTCTACCTTAGCACTTACAATCTCATCCAAGAAAGCTGAGTGCTTGTCGTTGTTGGTTGGTATTGGGGTGATGGCAGGCTTGTCTACCTTCCTTAGAGTGGTGTCATTGCCCTGCAACTTATACACACAAGCATAGCCGTCAGTGAAGTTTCGTTTGGCAAAATTCACTATGTCTTGCTTCGTAATCTTCGACATTCTGTTGATGAGTCCTACGTTTTGCTGCCATGGGCATTGCAGGATAAAAGCATTAACGAAGGAGTTGGCACGGCTCTCATTGCTGTTCAGCGATTCGTAATACTGGCGTTTGTAGTTGTTGATAATAGCCGGAACCAAATCATCTGCAAAGTCTCCACGCTTCAACTTGTCTATTTCTGCCAGCACCAGCTTTCTTACCTCATCAAGAGTCTGCCCCTGTTTGGGAGTGGCTACTATATAGAAAAAGCTGTAATCATGCATTTTCTCCAGACCGTCGTCAATGCTTTGCATCTTCATCTTTTGATTAAGGTCGGCATCAAAGAGCCCGGCCTTGCCGTTGCACAGCAGTTGGTTGATGATGTCAAGCGTATCCATTTGCAGTGCATTGCCACGTTCGAAGCGCCAACCCATCATCAGTGCCTCGTTGTTCTGGCCCACCACGCTCGTGTCTTGTGGCGTTGTCAGCACGGGCTGTGGCTGATATTCGGGCGCGGAAACCTTTCCGTAGCCTTTCCAAGAGCCAAAGTATTTTTGTAAAGTAGCCACTGTCTTGTCGTAATCCAGGTCGCCTGCCATGCAGATAGCCACATTGTTGGGAACATAATACTTGGCAAAATACTTCTTGATATTCGTTATGGAGGGGTTCTTCAGGTGTTCCTGAAGTCCGATGGTAGTCTGTGTGCCATACGGATGTGTGGGGAAGAGCTTCTTCAGTAAGGCCGTATAGGTTTTATAACCGTCGGATGCCATGTTGATATTAAACTCTTCGTACACCGCTTCAAGCTCTGTATGGAAGCCGCGAATCACCATATTCTGGAATCTGTCGCCCTGTATGCGGGCCCAGTTGTCTACTTCGTTAGAGGGAATATCCTCCTCGTAGCATGTCACGTCATTGCTTGTGTAGGCGTTAGAACCATCAGCACCTATGGCAGACATCATCTTGTCATACTCATTGGGGATGTTATAGCGCGCTGCAAGTTGCGAGATGGAGTCTATCTGATGATAATATGCCTTGCGCTGAGCGGCGTCCGTAAGCGTGCGATACACCTCAAAGCGATGCTCTATAGAGTCTAGCAGAGGCTGCTCGGCCTGCATATTGCTTGTGCCAAAGTGGGTTGTGCCCTTAAACATGAGGTGTTCCAGATAGTGTGCGAGCCCCGTTGTCTCCTTGGGGTCGTTGCGCGAGCCGGTGCGCACAGCTATATAAGTCTGAATGCGCGGTTTTTCGGTGTTCTTACTCAAATAGATTTTCAGTCCGTTGTCGAGCGTATAGATACGCGTGTGCATCAGGTCGCCCGGAACAGAGTCATACTTTAGGCTTTGGGCAAACGTGCCCATGGTCGTAAGACAAAGCATGGCCAGTGTGCCGGCGAGCCTTTTCATGTGGCTCTTATGCCTTTGGCCCGCCATCAGTCTGGCCCTTTTGATGTTCATAGTCATTGTTATTATCTTATGTTGTTTTGTTCGTTGGTCATAGCCATGCACTGTCCGGCTATGGTTTCATGCCGGCCCGCCGGTCAGTTGTCATGCTTCCAGCTGTTGTAAAAACGAGTTCAGCAATTGTTTGTCAACGTCTCCCATGCCAAACTCTTTCTCGGCGTCTTTCTTTACAAGTGCCGTCAGTTGCTCCATGGCTTGTTTTCCATTGGCTGTAATGCGGCCTTCGATGGCCTCATTTATCTCATTTACGTTATATTCTTCGCAGGCCAACTGTCGTGCCCATGCCCATTTATTAAATGTATAATTGGCATGGATGGCGTCAAGCTGCCATTGCAGGTCCTGAAAACTTTCTATGCTGCCGTCTTTCACGGCATTCACCAGCCTCTTCTCGTCCTCTTTCAGCAAGTAGAGTCCGCATAACTCCGTCCATTGTCCGGTTTCACCGGCATCGCTGTTCAAGTCTATTCCTGCTCGTTGAGCCTCTTGCATGGCTTGGCAAATGAACATCTGTATGGCTATATTGTATAGTTTGATGCCTTTTTGCAGACTGGATGCCGTGATAACCATATTGCGATATACGTAACTTTCGGCCATAACCGAAGCCTGTCGTACAGCTTGCAAGGCATTGCGTCCCTCAACAACATATTGCATGATGGTGGGGGAGAGCCAGTCGAAGTTTATGATGTCCTGCCGGTCTTCCGTAGGACGCAAGTCGCGTTGCGGCCATTTCCTCACGTCGCGCCACAGTCCTACCGTGGCTAGGTTTCTGCCCGGAACAAGCGTAAGCTTATCGTCTGACGCAATGATATAAGAGAAAGGCATGCGCATAGTGTCCGGATGGCTCATCACCTTACCCATAACCACACTGAAATAGCCTATATGTGCCGGCATGAAGATATACGATCCGCTGGCCGTCTTGCATCCTCTCTCCAACACGCCCCAATGCACCGGTCCCATCTTATAGGCGTGGTTGCTGAAGTTGGTGGCCGATCCGGCGTTGTAAAAGCTGAACATGCCGCCTATAAGCAGTGTGCTCTTGTGATGGCTGGCAGTGAATGGTCCGCAGAAAGCAGCGCATGCCTCGCCGCATGACATAAAGGTGTTGTCAAAAAACAAGCACTGATTGGCCGTGAACGAACTTGTTATCTGACAGGCCTGCCCCACAAAGCAGTCTTGCAGTTTCACGAAGTCGGTGATGCTTGAGCCAGCTCCTATGATGCTGTTTTCGAGTATAACGCCAGTTCCTACGTATGCGCTTGCCGACGCAGAACTTTGTATGGTGCAGTCTGTAATACGCGCTGCGCCGGATATTTCGCAATCAGCCTGAATGGCTACGTTGATTATTTCGTTTGTATTTGTTATCTTGGCATGGTCGCCCACAAAGCCTCTTGAGGGTTTGGTCATGGCATTTTCCTCATTGGCAAGCCTTCTCACAGCGTTACGGAAGTCAGCGTCATGGCTGTTTCGCACGCAGAGGGCGGCCAGCTGGCACGTGAGTGAGTGGGTGGCAACTACATTTCCGTCGCCTGCCTCGTTCAGCACGGCGATGGTTCCACCCTCACCAAAGGTGGCTCCATCAGTGGTTTCGATGAGCGATGTGTTGCAGATAATACATCCGTTGCCAATGTCATAGTTGCTGATATAGTGGCCTATGTTCTCAATCAGGCAGTCATTGCCCACGCTCACGTTGTTCAACAGGGCATTGTATATGCCCGAATGGCGTTTGAATGATGCTGAAACATTGGTGAAAGAATTGAATGAGCCTAGGCGTATATCTCCCTGAAAACCAACATTATGCACATATTCAGGCACAAATTCGGCCGCTACGCTCACCTTTGCCCAGTCTTCAGCTGTGCAACCTTGCTTCTCTAGTTGGCTAATCTCATCTTCAGTCAGGTTTCTGTATTCCATAGTCATGATAAAGAATTAATCGTTTTCGATAGGGTAGAGGAAGTCGTTGTAAGGATATTTCTGCACATGCAGCTCTCTGACCCGCTTGTATAGCACATCCCTGAAGGTGTCTATGTTCTCCTTCTTCTTGGCTGAAATGAAGATACAGTTGTCACCTAACTTAGCCATCCACGTGTTTTTGAGCTGCGCGAGCGTAATGTTCTCTTTTGTAGGAGGCGTCAGATCGTCTTCTTCCTTGTCTATCCAGTGATAGTTGTCCACCTTATTAAATACTATCATCATCGGTTTCTCGGCACAGCCCAGCTCGCTCAGCGTTTGCTGCACAACGTTTATTTGCTCCTCAAAGTCGGGGTGGGAGATGTCTACTACGTGCAGCAGCAGGTCAGCCTCACGCACCTCATCGAGCGTAGACTTGAAAGAGTCAACCAAGTCAGTAGGCAGCTTGCGTATAAAGCCCACGGTGTCGGCCAGCAAGAAAGGCAGGTTGCCAATCACCACTTTGCGAACTGTGGTGTCGAGGGTTGCAAAGAGCTTGTTCTCAGCAAACACTTCGCTCTTGGCCATGAGGTTCATGATGGTCGATTTCCCCACGTTGGTATATCCCACAAGGGCCACCCTGATGAGCCTGCCGCGGTTTTTGCGTTGTGTGGCCTTTTGCTTGTCTATCTCAGCCAGGCGCTTTTTCAGCAGGCTCATGCGCTGCAATATGATACGGCGGTCCATCTCCAACTGCGTCTCACCAGGGCCTCGAAGTCCCACAGAGCCTTTTCCGCCACCCGAACCAGAGCCACCTCCTTGTCGCTCCAGGTGTGTCCAAAGCCTCTGAAGGCGGGGCAGCATGTAGTGATATTGCGCCAGCTCCACCTGCGTCTTGGCGTTGGCTGTCTGCGCACGCATGGCAAATATGTCTAGAATGAGGCTTGTTCGGTCTAGTATCTTTACTTGCAGCTCGTTCTCAATGTTGCGTATCTGCTTGGCCGACAGCTCATCATCAAAGATAACCATGCCCACAGGGTCGTCTTCGTCGTCTTTTTCTTTAATGTAATCTCTTATCTCTTCAAGCTTGCCTTTACCTACATAAGTAACTGAGTTTGGCCCATTTACACGTTGCGTAAAACGCTTTATCGTCTCGGCTCCGGCCGTATCAGCCAGAAATTCCAGCTCATCGAGATATTCTTTTGTCTTAGACTCGTCCTGCTCGGGCGTAATAAGTCCTACCAATATAGCTGTTTCGGCTTTCGCTTCTGATATTACAAATTCCTTCATTTAGTATGTTGACAAATCATTGTTTGTGCATACAAAGGTACAGTAAAATAGGATAAATGGTGTGAGTTTATTGTTAAAAAAGCGCAAGAACGCTATTTGTTAGGTATTATACTGAAAACGTTTACGTAAATTATTTGATATTTTCATGGATATTCTTTGATTTATATCAATATTAAGTGTAACTTTGCACACGTCAAAAAGATTTTCAAAAGATAATAACTACATAATACTTAAACTGCTGAAACATTCGAAATGAATCTGAAAAGCCTCAACGTGAGTTGAGGCTTTTTCGTGTTTTATCATTTAATAACAATTTAAAAAACTTTGTCAGATGTCATTCTTAAGCCGGCAGAAACATGTTTGAGACTGGGTGAAGAATACGTTCACGGGATTATTTTGCAACTACTTTATAATCAAATTGTTAGCTGTCTCATTGCAAAATGGGCGTTTTCGCGTCGCAAAATAGGCACTTTTGACGGCTGAAATAGGCACTTTTACAAGTCAATCTTATGCATTCTGGAAATCAGAATCGTTTTTATAGAAGCACTAAAGATTTGTTCTCTTTCTGCGACATCGCTTGACGGGCATTGCAAGAGATATATTCCGGCTTTGTAAAACGCGCTATCTTTTAATATAATAAGGATTATGATAAATAGAAATACATGGATTTCTTTCTAACAGATATGGCTCTATCCTTTTGCCTAATGGATTAGCCTATCAGGCACGACGCTTTGTCTGGGTGATGGAGGCATAGCTTTCGTTTCAGCGCAGACATACAATATTTAGCATCTATGAGCGTTATTAAAATCATGAAAGCAAAAATATTGATGTGCTTAATCATGCTGATAAGCTTGTCTGAGAACTTGTCGGCACAGACATTCACACTGCAAGGACGTGTGAGTGATAAGGACAATCATCCCATAGAACTAGCCAGTGTGTCTGTTGTGAGCCAAGGTAAGCTCGCTTTAACCAACCTGAAGGGCGAGTTCAGTATGCAACTTCACTCGGCCGACAGCGTTGTCGTGCGCTTCTCCATGGTTGGATACAGGGCTAAGACGCGTGTGCTGAAGCGTCCACGAGGGAGGCAAACCCTTCAGATTCAGCTGTTTGACGACAATACCATAGGCGAAGTTGTAGTTGAAGGCAAGACCCCTCAACACGGCACAACCAAGGAACTGGATATCAAGGACATCAAGCAAGGTCCGTCGGTAACGGGCAATGCCGTGGAGGAAATGGTTCAGACGCAAGCCGGTGTCTCCACACACAGCGAGCTATCTTCACAATATAATGTTCGAGGGGGCTCGTTTGATGAGAACTCTGTATATATAAATAATGTGGAAATCTTCCGTCCCTTCCTTGTAAGGTCGGGTCAGCAAGAGGGCCTTTCCATTATTAATCCTGACATGGTTGAGAGTGTTGGGTTCTCATCCGGTGGCTTTGAAGCTAAATATGGCGACAAGATGTCGAGCGCACTCGATATAACCTACAAGCGCCCTAAGCGCACAGAGGGCTCAGTTTCGGCGTCTTTGCTCGGAGCAAGTGCCTATCTTGGTTTGGCAGCAAAAAAGTTCACATGGTCGAATGGACTGAGATATAAAACGAATAAATATCTTCTGGGCACGCTGGAGACTAAAGGTGAATATCGTCCTTCGTTCCTTGACTATCAGACTTACTTCTCTTGGAAACCGTCTAAGCAATGGCAGGTAGACTTTATTGGTAACGTATCAGACAATCATTATAACTTTGTGCCAGAGGACAGAGAGACTAACTTCGGTACGATGGAGAACGTTAAGAACTTCAAAGTGTATTTCGACGGACAGGAAAAGGATCTCTTCCGCACATATTTCGGTTCGCTGAGCATCATGCATACGTCTAAGAATGGAAACACGCAAGTGGGCTTTCTCACCAGCGCATACTCCACCAAAGAACAAGAACGTTACGACATTCAGGGGCAATATTGGCTCACACAGACTGAGACATCTGAGAATTTGGGCGTGGGAACCTACATGCAGCACTCAAGAGATTATCTCAAGGCTAACGTTGAAAGTTTCAAGTTGCTTGCCAAACATCGTGCCGGTAACCACAACATAGAGGCCGCTGCGGTGTATAAGCTGGAACATATCAAGGAGAACTCGGCCGAATATGAGTACAGAGACTCATCAGGCTACAGCATACCTCATACTGGCAACGACCTGAACATGATTTATTCGCTCAGGGCTAAAAACACATTGAGCACACACCGCACCGAGGCTTATATACAAGATACATGGCATTTTCAGAGTCACAACGACTCAGTGCCCACGCTCTATACGCTCAACTATGGCGTGAGGTTCGCCAGATGGGGTTATACCGGTGAGAGTATACTCTCGCCAAGAGTGTCGTTGAGCATCGTGCCCCACTTCAATCGTAACCTCACTTTCCGACTTGCAGGCGGCCTTTATTATCAAGCGCCCTTCTATAAGGAGCTGCGTGACACCTCAACAGTAAATGGTGTGACCTATGCCAAGCTCAATAATAAGATAAAGAGTCAGCGCTCTATACAGGCCATAGCCTCGGTTGACTATCGCTTCCAGATGCGCAACAGACCCTATAAGTTTACTGCTGAGGTGTATTACAAGGCATTGCAGAACCTTATCCCCTACTCTGTCAACAATGTGCAGGTGGTATATTATGGTGACAATACCAGCTCTGGTCATGCCATGGGCCTCGATTTGAAACTCTTTGGAGAGTTTGTTCCGGGTACCGACTCATGGCTTACCATGTCGTTTATGAACACACAGATGAAGCTGAACGGACACTCCATGCCTCTGCCCACCGACCAAAGGTATGCCTTAAACCTTTACTTCACCGATTACTTCCCCGGCACTACGCGCTGGAAGATGAGCCTGAAGCTGGCTTATGCCGACGGTTTGCCCTTCTCTGCACCGCATCGAGAGCTTGAAAGCAACTCTTTCCGGGCACCTGCGTATAAGCGTGCCGACATCGGAATGAGCTATAGATTGCTTGATAATGAGGATAAACATTCGAAGAGTATTTTCCGTAATATCTGGCTGGGAGTAGACTGCTTGAACCTCCTGGGCATCAATAACGTGAACTCATATTATTGGATAACAGACGTCACCAATCAACAATATGCTGTTCCTAACTATCTTACGGGCAGACAAATCAATGGTCGTGTGCTCTTCGAATTCTGATATATAGAATATAATAGTCTGATTTTCATAGTATAGAATAGTCTTTGCTATTTACAATAACTGCGCGGTCCGGATTGTAGAACCGCGCAGTTGTTGTAAGTTAAAAGTCTGTTTATTGGGCTGAAAGCATCTTTTCTTCCGGCTCTATAGTTACTTTACTTTCGTCGAGCATGGCCCTGTTCAAGTGGAAGGTCTTGATGAAGAAGTCGTAAACAGCATTCCTTTTGTTGATGCCAAAGTCGTGATGCTCCTTGGGAAGATGCACGTTTTCTACCTTATCTGCCGCTCCATAAAAGCCATAAACATATTGCAAGTAAGGATATTCAAGCGTAGGTACGGTGTGAGTCCAGTCTCCCCCGTCGCTAACTATGAGCATGGGCTTGGGCGCAAAGAATGCTGCCAACTCGGCGTTGCATGTTCCTCCGCCGGCCAACTGTATGGGCATGCCACTCTCACAAGGGCATCCTCCATCGAAATGACTGGCCAGGCTCACCGTAGGAGCAATGGCCGTGAACCGGTTATCCAGCACACTGAGCAGCACGGTCTGCGTTCCGCCGCCTGAACCACCGTTCACTCCGATGCGCGAAGTGTCTATATCCTTGCGCGAGGACAGCATGTAGTTCAGCAAGACAATGCCGTTGAGAGCCTGAACAACATGCGCGCGTGGCACGGCATGCACCTTATGCCCGTCTACACTGGCACTTTGTCCATATCCATAGAGGTCATAGTCTACGCAAACAGCGCCCATTCTGGCCAGTGTGCCAATGCGCTGTTGCTGGTCCTTGCGGTATCTTCCCTGATTGAAATGACCGTTGGGACAGATGATAAGCGCATGTTTGCCCTTTGTGAGTGGAGCATAGATGCTGCCAAAGACGTGCTCGCCAGGCAGCGTCTCTATGCAGATGTTGCGAACGCTATAGCCATCATACTTGCGTATGGCAGACAGAACAATGCGTGGCTTGCGCACCAATGAGTCTGCATAAACATCGAATTGCAGCAGCCGGCGAACCTCACGACGAACTGAATCGCGGCGTGCGTCGAACTGAGATGCATTGGAATAGAGCGAACGCAGCCACGTTATCATAGCCTGACCGTCGCTGTCATGGCGCCGGGCATATTCATAAGGCTTTATCTTATACACACCGTTGCCTTGGTCCCAATAGTTAAAGTCATAATACTTGCAAATGTTTTGCAGCGTCTCTTCCAGCGAGTAAGGTCGTATTCTGAAGTCTGCGTAAGGCAGCTTTAGCCCTGTTGTGTCTACATTGTACTTGAATCTGACTTTGAACCTCTGCCCTACTTCACTCATCACATCATGCAGCGGACGGGTGAAATGGTGGGCATAATCATTCTGCCCCCATGCTGTAACTGAACCGAAGATTGTGCTCATGGCACAAATTAGTAATATTCTTCTCATCTATTGTTATATAATGATTGTCCAAAAGATATTTATCAGCAGTGACATTCAGGCGGAGCACGCCATTGTCTATATGCCATTCACTGCTCACTCTATGCTTGCCAGCCGTAATACACGAGCCCTTGGCCCAGGTGAGCGTGCCCAACATGCGCGGGTTGATGGTCACGCTGTCGCCGCTGAAGTGTATGCCTGCCACATCCGGAATAAGGTGGTTGTTGATGTGTCCCAGCATGAAATGGTTCTTAGAAGCTCCGAAAGCCGGATTCCATTGCTCTGTTAGCGTGGTTCGTTTCATGCTGTTCACCTGTGCGCCATAGCCCGGCACGTCGTCATGGTCGAGCATCTGCCAGAGCAAAGCTTCCTTTCCGTTGTCCAACAGTGCCCTGAAGAGGTAGCGGGTGCCCACGTCTCCCGTTGTGAGACGGGTGCCATGACGGCGGATGTCGGCTACCAGACTGTCCAAAAACACTTGTTTTTTTCCTTCTTCATATAGTTTCATCTCAAGTGCAATAGCCAGTCCGGCCTGGCTCTTGGGTATTCCAAAGGTAGAAATAAAAGCTCTTCGGATGCTGTCAGCCCGCTGCTTATATAGGTTGTTGCCCTCAATGAAGCTGCCAACCAGCCGGGTCCATTCATAATAATGGGCAGTCGCGACGAGAGAAACGGGAGTGTTGCGGGAGAATCCGGCCTTGTTTCCATCATAATCATACCAGTCTCCCAGTCCCATATTCAGTATATAGCAGCTGTCTCTCGTATGCAGATAGTCTACGTAACGCCTCATCGCAGGCAGATATTGCCTGATGAGCGACGAGCCCTGATACATCCGGGCATAGAGCACAGGCAATGCCACGAGGGCACCACCCCACTCCGGACTCTCTTGAAAGGGCGGAGCCCATGTCCCTTCAAACTTTATATACTCTGGAGCTATCTCCGGCAACGAGCCGTCAGGGTGTTGTGCGTCTGCAATAAGGCGCATGGTCTGTCTCACCATGGTGCGTGCGTCGTAGGTATAGTTAAGTCCTTCGAAGTTCAGCCAGTCTTGTTCTAGCCATCCCAACTTCTCTCTGTGCGGACAATCTGTCCACACCTGAGTCCAGTTACTGCGCACAGCATTGTCTATGATGCGCCAAGTGCCATTCCAGCGCTCGCTAGAACAGCTGAACGAACCTGTTGTCGGGGCGCTGTTGGAGATGAAGCAAGAGACCAGACTGTCTACTTCAGGCATATTATGAGGATTTTTATCGCCTGCCATAACAGCCCCTTCAATCTCAATATACTGATAGCCATAATATGTGAAGCGCGGATGCCACGTCTCACCCTGCCTAGAACCTTTGAGTGTATATGTGAGTATATAAGGTCTGCCCGTTTGTTTCTGGCTTACGTGTCCGTCGGGCGTGAGGCTCTCACCCACAATGAGCCTCACCTGTTGCCCACGTTTACCCCTCACGGTGAGCTGCGGAAAGCCTGCAAGGTTTTGCCCCATGTCGAACACCATGCCCTCTCCTATACGTTGGCTCACGCCATATCGCCTCATGATGCGTACTGGGTTAGAAATCTGCAAGCGTGGCGTTCCGGCAGGAGAAGGCTGTATCACCACGGGGTGCAAAGGTTGGCCGGTCTCCAGTCTGGCATCATAATCTTCTCCACCATATATACTATTATAGACAACGGCATTGCTGTGCCACCGCCAAGTGCCGTCGCTCACCACCTCGTCTGTGCTTCCATCAGCATACACAACGTGCAATTTAAAACAGAGAGTGAGCGGACCGAAAGCTGTGAGAAGCTTATGATAGCGTTTGCCTTTCTCTATATAGAAAGCCGAGCCAAGCATGACGGCGATTCTGTTCTTGCCCTTACGCAGCAATGATGTGGCATTCAGAGTGTTGTAGAAAACCGTTTTAGTATAATCGCTCCATGCAGGAGAAAGAATATCCTCGTTTGTTTTTTTGCCGTTTATCGTAACTTCGTAGGCACCCAATCCGCAGATGGTGAGTGTGGCGTGCCTTATGGGCTTGTCTGCCTTCCACGTCTTGACAAGCGTGATGCTTCTGTCGGCCATGCTGTCGGCTACGTTTGTCGTGGCACCAATCCATTTAGCGTGATCGAAAACGCTCTGACTGAAAGAACATACGGGGAAAGAAAGAAGCAGAAAACAGAACGTTATAGAGCGTATTCTGCTGACGAATGAAGACAAATCAGCATTTCTTCTGCACGTGTTATGATCTGCTTTGCGGATTCTATTCAAGCTATACATGATTGCAAATAACATTATATATATCCTGTCGTTTTACGATGTAATGACTATCGAACACTACTTCCTGTAACCACATTCACTCATAAAAAAGGCAAAAAACCTTGACCGGCAAGAAGAAAGAGCATCGTCTGTTATTTGAAAAATGTTAACCGTGCTCAGATAAAAGCGGGTTAAAAGGGATAATGTTCTACAAAGGAATGTATAAAACCTACATATACTTTCATGGTTATAAGAAAAAAATTAAGTAATTTTGCACCGATTTATAGAAGAACTTGACACTTGACACGAGCAGGATAACCTTTTACGGGTACATGATTGTGGCTTTTGGGGGCCATTTAATCTGCTTTCTTGTCCTTCAAGCCAAGAATGAATGCCATTGCGCAATGTATTATTTATCATATAGTTAGATGACAATACTTATATATACAACCTATCGTCCTATCCCTGTAAAGGGAGGTATTGAGCGAGCTTCTGTGAATGTTGCCAGGCAACTGAGTCATTTTTACGGCATAAGATGCCTGTCAGCCTATCACAGATACGTTGAGGGTGAGGATAAATACTTTGAAAACGGCTTTCAATTGTCAGCCAACAAGCGCACAGCCCGACAGCAAATCAAGGACATCGTGCACACAGAGCATGTAGACATCGTGCTTATTCAGAGCGACTTCAAGGCGTTTCGCATTTTTAAAAAGGCTTTGGAATACTGCCCTGACACACATCTTATTTTTGCGCATCACTTTGCACCGGGCTGGGAAAGACTCAAGCCCGATGACGTAAGGGATAAGATAGTAGCCCGACATGGACTCAGCAAACTTAGATATCGACTAAAATTGGGGCTGTTTCCATTCTTCAGCATGCTCAATCTTCTGAATATGCGCAAAGACTATCATTATGTTTGCAGGCATGCCGAGCGAGTGGTGCTGCTTTCCAACAACTATATCAGACGTTTTGCGGCTATTTCCGGCATAGGCAACTCAAATAAATTGGTAGCCATACCCAATTCCGTGACATTCTGTGAATGGTTCGACATGAACGAATATAATGGCAAAGGGCATCACGCAATTATTGTAGCCAGACTGGATGAGAGACAAAAAAGAATAAAGTTGGCATTACAAATATGGAAGCAAATCAAGCAAGACGTTGCCCTAACCGACTGGACCTTAGATGTGATAGGCGACAGTGACGTGTCGCAGGTAGCCTATTACCGCCAGTGGTGTGAGGAAAACAACATTACAGACGTTACTTTTTTCGGGCGCATGCGCCCCTTAGAAAAACTGCAAAAAGCCAGAGTGTTCTTCATGACATCCCGCTCTGAAGGCTTCCCTATAACCCTCATAGAGGCCAAGCAAGAAGGTGTTGTGCCCTTGGCATTCAACACATTTCCCATAGCCAAGAATATTATCCATACGGGTGAAGACGGCTTTCTTATACCCGAAGGCAACATACAGCAGTATGTAGACAAAGCTAAATGGCTCATGAAGAATCCCATTAGTACAAAGAAAATGGCCGAAGAAGGATGGAAAGATGCCATGCGCTACTCCAAAGAGAATGTGAGCAAAGAGTGGATGCAGCTATTTCAGGAGCTTGACAGACAACATTGAGAATGCAGCAAAAAGCATACAACTTCTCTGAAAGCATAGTTTGACAAAGCCAGAAGGCCTATTTCGTGCACCCAAAGTGCCTATTTTGGGATGCTAAAGTGCCGCTTTTGCAAAACTTGAAGCATAGTTGTTCAGAGCATTGAGAACAAGCTAATTACATAGTTACCTTACGGTGACGTGCAAACAACCTTGGTGTCGCTCGTATTTCACGTAGCAACGACCCTCTTTGCGCATCCGGTCGAGCACCTCACAAAGCACCAGTTTCAGCGTGTCGTTGGTAGGTTTGCGCCCCATCAGCGTAAAACGATTGTAAGATATGTCGAAAGTGGTGCCGTAAAGATGGCAGCTGTTGACCGTGGCATTATGGTTGTGCGACCGCAGCTTGGCCACGTCCTCCTTGCTTCGCAGCACACTTGTCACTAGAATACGGCTGGGTGGCAAGCCCTTGATATAAAGGCTGTCCATAAAGCTGCGCCCTATGTCTTGCAGCAAAAGGGCCGCACGGGGCACCAGATAAGGCAAGCTGCTCTTCAGCTTGTCCATGTCATAAAAGGGACTTGCACCTATGTATACCAACTCGGATATTCGTTTCTGCGCGTCATGGCGGTTCATCACAGGGTGAACTCCAAACTGTTTGGCAGAAAGAAGCTGCACGCTGTTAGAGTCAGGAAAGTTGTCGCGAAAACTCAGAACGCCATAAACGCGATGACGGGCCAGCGTGCCGTCGTCGTTGAAAAAAGCTGAGAAGGCTTTAGGCTTCGCCACATACGTGGGCCTAACTGGCCGAGCCTTCTTCTTAAAGGCTGCGGGCTGGTCGGAGTAACGCTTGACTGCCACCTGTGGGAATATAAGTCTGACAATGGCGAGCAGAGCCACCACACATGCAAAACACAACAAAAAGACAGTCTTTTTGTTTCTTCTTTTCATATTATTTTTCCTCAACCTTAACATAAATTGCAGGCAAAGGTACAAAGAAAAAGCCAATGAAGAATTATGATTAACAATTATTTGTCAGTCTCATGATTTTATGTTACCTTTGCAAGTAAATTATTATTCTAATCATATAGCATTGATAGAGAAGCATATCATCCTAGAAGATATAGACCCTGTGGCCTTCTACGGCGTTGGAAATACGCACTTACAGATGATTAAGTCGCTTTTTCCAAAGCTCAGGATTATGGCGCGCGACAACGTCATTCGCATCTTGGGCGATGAAGAAGAAATGTCTAAGGCAGAGGAAGACATAGAGAACATGCGTCTGCATGTGCTGAAATACAACACCATTGCCGAAGAAGATATTCTGGATATCGTAAAAGGCAGGAAGACAAAAGCCGACGCTGTGAAGGGCGTCATAGTCTATTCCATAACCGGCAAGCCTATTAAAAGCCGGTCGGAAAACCAGCAAAAGCTCATAGATGCCTTTGAAAAGAACGATATGGTGTTTGCCGTTGGCCCTGCCGGAACGGGTAAGACCTATCTGAGCATAGCACTAGCCGTGCGCGCGCTCAAGGAGAAGACCGCCAGAAAAATCATTTTGAGCCGCCCGGCTGTTGAGGCCGGTGAGAAGCTGGGCTTCCTTCCGGGAGACATGAAGGACAAGATAGACCCTTATTTGCAGCCCCTTTACGACGCGTTGGGCGACATGCTGCCAGCCGTGAAACTGCAAGAGCTGATGGACAAGCAAATCATTCAGATTGCGCCCTTGGCCTTTATGCGAGGCAGAACATTGAGCGATGCCGTTGTCATACTGGATGAGGCGCAGAATACTACACCCGCCCAGATACGTATGTTCCTCACCCGAATGGGCTGGAACACCAAGATGGTAGTGACGGGAGATATGACACAGATAGACTTGCCGCGCAGTCAGAAGAGCGGTCTGGCCGAAGCGCTGCACATTCTGGGCAATGTTGAGGGCATAAGCTTTGTAAACCTAACGCAGAAAGACATTGTCAGACACAAACTGGTGACACGTATCGTGAACGCCTACGAAGCCTACGACAAGGCCAGGCGCGAGCGCACCGACCGTCAGGACGGAGAGAACAGAACACAAGAAAACCAAGGTTTTTAAATCATACAAATTACACAATGAAAGCATTAACAAAGACTGATTTCCATTTTGATGGACAGAAGAGTGTTTACCACGGTAAGGTACGTGATGTTTACAATATCAACGACGACCTCATTGTGATGGTGGCAACCGACAGAATTTCTGCCTTTGACGTCGTGCTGCCCAAAGGTATTCCTTTCAAAGGGCAAGTGCTCAACCAGATAGCGGCCAAGTTTCTGGATCTGACCAGCGACATCTGCCCCAACTGGAAGTTGGCTACGCCTGATCCAATGGTTACAGTCGGCTTGAAATGCGAAGGCTTCAAGGTAGAGATGATTATCCGTTCCATCCTCACCGGTAGCGCCTGGCGCGCCTATAAGGACGGATGCCGCGAGCTGTGCGGCGTGCGTCTGCCTGACGGTATGCATGAGAACGAGCGCTTCCCGGAGCCTATCATTACCCCAACCACAAAGGCTGAAGAGGGCCATGACATGAACATCTCACGTGAAGAGATTATCAAACAGGGCATTGTGAGCGCAGAAGACTATGCCGTTGTAGAAGACTATACGCGCAAACTCTTTAAACGTGGCCAGGAGGTAGCAGCCAAGCAAGGCCTCATTCTCGTTGACACGAAATATGAGTTTGGTAAGCGCGATGGCAAGGTTTACCTCATTGACGAGATACACACTCCCGACTCAAGCCGCTACTTCTATGCCGACGGCTATGAGGAGAAGTTGGCTAAGGGTCTTCCGCAAAAGCAGCTCTCAAAGGAGTTTGTACGTCAATGGCTCATCGAACACAACTTCATGAACCAGCCCGGACAGGTTATGCCGGAGATAACAGACGAATATGCCGAGAGCGTGAGCGAGAGATACATCGAGCTTTACGAGCATATCACCGGCGAGAAATTTGACAAGGCTGCCGAGGAAGGCGATATAGCTGCCCGCATAGAGCGCAACGTGAGCGAGTGGCTTGCCAACAGAAAATAAACAAGACAACACTTGACGAGGCTAGCCTGCCCTGACTTTGCGGCCAAGGCAGGCAGCCCCTTAAAAGCAGAGGCAAGGATGTATAAGCAAGAAACCATTAAGCCCTACGGCGAAAAGGGCGACAAGGGAAAGGCTGTTGAGGCTATGTTTGACAACATAGCCGAACATTATGACACGCTTAACCACCGACTGTCATGGAACATAGATAAGGGGTGGAGACGCAAGGCCATCAGGTATCTGCTGCCGTCACATCCTAGCCGCATGTTGGATATAGCCACCGGAACGGGCGACTTCGCCATACAGGCAGCCTGCATGCTGCACCCTGAGAAGCTCATGGCAGTAGACATATCAGAGGGTATGATGGATGTGGGCAGGCAGAAAGTGGCTCAGCTGGGGCTTCAAGATGTGATAAGCTTCAAGAAAGAAGACTGCATGAACCTCTCTTTCCCCTCTGAAAGCTTCGACGCGGTGACTGCCGCTTTCGGCATTCGCAACTTTAAGAGTCTGGACACAGGGCTGAAAGAGATGTGCCGGGTGCTGAAGAAGGGTGGCCGACTGTGTGTCATCGAGCTGACCACACCCGTCAGTTTCCCTATGCGCCAGCTCTTTCACATCTACTCGCATACCTTCTTGCCCATTTACGGAAGGCTTGTTTCGAAAGACCGTGATGCCTATCATTATCTCACGGCAACGATAGAAGCGTTTCCGCAAGGTGAGCAAATGATGAGCATTCTGAAGCAGGCCGGATTCTCAGACGTAGGCTTCAAACGACTGACTTTTGGCATCTGCACGCTTTATACAGCCGTGAAATAACTCTGGCTGGATTATACACCTATTATAATATACATCGCATTATGGATAAATATGGACTTATAGGCTACCCTTTGGGTCATTCTTTCTCTATTGAATACTTCAACGCGAAGTTTCAGGACGAAGGAATAGACGCAGTGTATCAGAACTTTGAGATACCGTCTATAGATGTGCTGCCCGAGATATTAGACACTAATCCGGAGCTGAAAGGACTGAATGTCACCATTCCCTACAAGGAAAAGGTGATCAGCTATCTGGACCAGGTGAGCCCGGAGGCCCGCGCCATAGGTGCAGTGAACGTTATCAGAGTGACACACAAAGGCAAGGGCGTGGTGCTTAAAGGCTTCAACAGCGATGTGATAGGCTTCACCAAGAGCATAGAACCCATATTGGAGCCATTTCATAAAAAAGCCCTGGTGTTGGGAACAGGCGGCGCTTCAAAGGCTATTGTCTATGGGCTGAAGTCGCTGGGCATTGAGCCCGTGCTGGTGAGTAGGTTTAAGCGTCCCGGAACCATACAGTATGAGAGTATAACAGCCGATGTGGTGCGTGAATATAACGTCATAGTGAACTGTACACCTGTGGGTATGTACCCGAAGGTAGAGGAATGTCCACGACTGCCTTATGAGGCTATGGACAGACATAACTTGCTTTACGACCTTATCTACAACCCCGACGAAACACTCTTTATGAAGATGGGCGCAAAGTATGGAGCACAAGTGAAAAACGGATTAGAGATGCTCCTTTTGCAGGCTTTTGCCTCATGGGAGTTCTGGAACGGCAAGGAACAGAAATAAAACAGAAACATACACATTATTTATAATATGAACAACAGATATATGATGCGCGGCGTTTCGGCCGCAAAGGAGGATGTGCACAATGCCATTAAGAATATAGACAAAGGCATTTTCCCTCAGGCTTTCTGTAAGATCATACCCGACATACTGGGCGGAGATCCTGAATATTGCAACATCATGCATGCAGACGGAGCCGGAACAAAGTCTTCCTTAGCCTACATGTACTGGAAAGAGACAGGCGACTTGAGCGTTTGGAAGGGCATAGCACAAGATGCCATCGTGATGAACACAGATGATTTGCTGTGCGTAGGCGCTGTAGACAACATTCTTGTTTCAAGCACGATAGGCAGAAACAAGATGCTCGTGCCCGGCGAAGTAATATCAGCCATCATCAATGGCACTGATGAGCTGTTGGCCGACATGCGCAAGATGGGCATTGGGATATGGCCCACAGGTGGCGAAACGGCAGACGTGGGCGACCTGGTGCGCACCATTATCGTAGACTCTACTGTTACTTGTCGCATGAAGCGAAGTGATGTTATCAACAATGCCAACATACGACCAGGTGACGTCATCGTGGGACTGAGCTCAACAGGTAAGGCTTCTTATGAAACCAGATATAATGGAGGAATGGGCAGTAACGGACTGACAAGCGCTCGTCATGATGTTTTTGCCAAATATCTGGCAAGCAAATATCCTGAGAGTTACGACCATGCTGTGCCTGAAGAACTGGTGTATAGCGGTACAAAACATCTGACCGACAAGATAGAAGGCCTTGAGGTGAATGCCGGCGAGCTGGTTCTCTCACCCACACGTACCTATGCCCCCGTTATCAAAAAGCTGCTCGACGAGCTCAGACCTGAAATTCACGGTATGGTGCACTGCACGGGCGGAGCTCAGACCAAGGTGCTTCATTTCGTTGGCGATAATTGTAAGGTGGTAAAGGACAACATGTTTGCCGTGCCGCCACTGTTTAAGCTCATTCATGACCAGAGTGGCACAGACTGGAAAGAGATGTATCAAGTGTTCAACATGGGCCACAGAATGGAAATATACGTGCGCCCCGAGGTGGCTGATAAGGTGATTGCAGTAAGCAAGAGCTTTAATATCGACGCGCAGGTGATAGGACATATAGAGGAAGGAAGAAAGTCGCTGACCATTCAGTCAGAGTATGGGACCTTTGAGTATTAATTAATTTAGAAGATTTTATATTTTAACGGAATGCCAGAAGCTAACAACATACTGGAGAAATTAGATGGGCTTGAGAGCCGATACGAGGAAGTTTCTACTCTCATTACCGACCCTGCTGTCATTGCTGATCAGCCTCGTTACGTGAAGCTCACAAAGGAATATAAGGAGCTGGGCGACATCATGAACGCACGCAAACGGTATATAGACTGTCTGAACAGCATAAAAGAGGCTAAGGACGTAATAGCCAATGAGAGTGATGCCGAGATGAAAGAGCTGGCCAAAGAAGAACTTTCTGAGAACGAAGCCCTGCAACCCAAGCTGGAAGAAGAGATAAAGCTTGCTCTTGTACCTAAAGATCCGGAGGATGCCAAGAACGTGCAGATGGAGATAAGGGCCGGTACGGGTGGCGACGAAGCTGCCCTCTTTGCCGGTGACTTGTTTAATATGTATAAGAAATTCTGCGATAAGAAGGGCTGGACACTGTCTGTTACCAGCGTTTCTGAAGGTGCTGTGGGAGGCTTTAAGGAGATAGATTTCGCCATATCAGGCGACAATGTGTATGGCACTTTGAAGTATGAGAGTGGCGTGCACCGTGTACAGCGTGTGCCTGCAACCGAGACACAAGGACGCATGCACACCTCTGCTGCTACGGTAGCTGTGCTGCCTGAAGCCGACAAATTTGAGGTTAATATTAACGAGGGTGACATAAAGTGGGACACGTTCCGGTCGTCTGGTGCCGGCGGACAGAACGTCAACAAAGTGGAATCGGGCGTCAGACTGCGTTATCCATGGAAGAATCCTAATACTGGAGAGGTGGAAGAGATACTTATAGAATGTACGGAGACGCGCGACCAGCCCAAGAACAAAGAGCGTGCATTGAGCCGCTTGCGTACCTTTATATATGACAGGGAACATCAAAAATATGTAGACGACATTGCCAACAGGCGCAAATCACTCGTCTCTACCGGTGACCGCTCAGCCAAAATACGCACATACAACTTTCCGCAAGGACGTGTAACCGACCACAGAATAGGCTATACTACCCATGACCTGCAAGGTTTTTTGGGTGGTGACATACAAGATATGATTGACGCACTCACAGTGGCCGACAACGCAGAGAAGCTAAAGGAAAGTGAGCTGTAAGAGGCTTGAGATTTTATGAATGTTGGTATTTAAACGAATAAGAACATGGATAGGAAAACGCTAGTAAATGAGATATTCACAAAGAAGTCTTTTCTTTGCGTAGGACTTGACCCTGACATAAAGAAAATGCCGCAGCATTTGATGGATTATGACAGTCCTATCTTCCAGTTTAATAAGGAAATTATCGATGCTACAGCTCCGTTCTGCGTGGCTTATAAGCCCAATATGGCTTTCTATGAGTGCCTGGGCGCTGAGGGCGTTGTGGCATTTGAGAAGACCATCAGTTATCTGCAGGAACATTATCCCAACCACTTCATCATTGCAGATGCTAAGCGTGGTGATATAGGAAATACATCGGCTATGTACGCTCGCACCTTCTTCGAGCTGTATCATGTTGACGCGCTGACCGTAGCGCCTTACATGGGAGAGGACAGCGTGACTCCTTTTCTCAGCTATCCCGACAAGTGGGTAGTGCTGTTGGCTCTGACAAGCAACAAAGGAAGCCATGACTTTCAGCTCACAGAAGACGCTCAGGGTGAACGACTCTTTGAGAAGGTCATAAAGAAATCGCACGAATGGGGCGACGAAAACAACATGATGTATGTGGTAGGCGCCACACAAGGCAAGATGTTTGCCGATATACGGCGTGTGGCTCCTAATAATTTCTTGTTGGTTCCGGGGGTCGGCGCCCAGGGCGGAAGCCTGCAAGAAGTGTGCAAGTATGGCATGACGCCCGACTGCGGCCTGCTGGTCAACTCATCGAGGGGCATCATCTATGCATCTAATGGCACAGACTTTGCACATGCAGCAGCACTGAAAGCTCATGATTTGCAACAGCAGATGGAAATTGAATTGAACAAATTGTGATAAGGGATATATATACCTTATTCATTAACATTTGAAGGATTGAACGAGAGTAAGATAATAAACGATCCGGTTTTTGGATTTATCAAGTTGCCGGGAGGATTGTTGCTCGACATCATTAAGCACCCTCTTATGCAACGACTCACGCGCATTAAGCAGCTGGGTATGGCCCCTATGGTCTACCCAGGTGCTCAGCACACGCGCTTCTTGCATTCTATTGGGGCTTTTCATCTTACTTATGAGGCCATACTCTCGCTCATGCAGAAAGGCATCTTTATCTTTGACAGTGAGGCAGAAGCTGTTGAGGCCGCCATATTGATGCATGATATAGGCCACGGGCCATTCTCACACGTTCTTGAATATACGCTTATTCACGGTATATCACATGAGGAGATTTCTATTCTCATGATGGAACAGATTAATAAAGAGATGGGGGGCAGACTCAATTTGGCCATTAACATCTTTAAGGATGAATATCCCAAACGCTTCTTGCACCAGCTGATTAGCTCTCAACTGGATATGGACAGGCTGGATTACTTACGCAGAGACAGCTTCTTCACGGGCGTGACGGAAGGTAACATTGGGTCGGCACGAATCATTAAGATGCTCAATGTGGTGGATGACTCCTTGGTGGTTGAGGCTAAATCCATCTATTCAATCGAAAATTTTCTTACATCAAGAAGGCTGATGTATTGGTCGGTCTATCTTCATAAAACCGTTGTAGCCGGAGAGAGGGTTCTGATAAATGCGCTGAACAGGGCAAAATATTTGATGAGCCAAGGCTTCGACTTGTGGGCTTCGTCGGCTTTACGCTATTTCCTTACTCATCATGTAGATGCAAAATGGTTTAAGGCTCATCCTGAAGCCCTTACCTTTTATGAGCAGTTGGATGACAGTGACATCTGGTGCGCCCTCAAAGAATGGAGTAAAAGTTCTGACAAGATACTGGCCATGCTGTCGTCTGACATCCTGAACAGAAAGTTGTTTAAGGTGGAAGTGAGGACTACCCCACCTACAGAAAGTGAGGTTGATGATTTGAAAGCAAGTCTGGCAAAGCGTTTCAGCGTGAGTTTTGATGACGCGCAATACCTTATGAGTGTTGGTTCTATAGAGAAAGATATGTATGATATGAATGAGGATCACATCACCATACTATATAAAGACGGGACGACAAAAGACATTGCTGAAGCCTCAGAATTGCTAAATGTAGAGCTGTTATCAAAAAAAATACGCAAATATTATCTGTGTTATCAACGTTTCTGATATTTTTTTCATATCTTTGCAAAGATATAAAGTCATCGTAGTATAATTTTATGGAATTTACCGCAAAACAAATTGCACAGTTTGTACAAGGCAAAGTGGATGGCGATGAGAATGCAACTGTCCACACGTTTACGAAGATAGAAGAAGGAAAAGAAGGTGCTATATCCTTCTTGGCAAGCCCTAAATATGCTCATTATCTTTATTCTACAGCTTCTACAATCGTGCTCGTCGACGAGAGCATAGAGTTGGATAAACCGGCTAAGCCGACAATCATTTGGGTTAAGAATGCCCGCGACTGCGTGGCAAAGTTGCTGATGATGTATGAAAGCAGCAAGCCTAAAAAGAAAGGCATAGACGAGCTGGCCTTTATTTCACCCAAAGCCGTGATAGGTAAAGACTGTTATATAGGGGCATTTGCGTATATCGGCGATGGTGTAGTGATAGGTGACGGTTGCCAGATCTATCCTAATGTTACGATTTGTGATAACTCAAAGCTAGGCAATCATTGCCTTATATACCCCAATGTGAGCATTTATCACGACTGCGTGATAGGTAATCAGGTCACAATACACTCTGGCAGCGTAATCGGTGCCGATGGCTTTGGCTTTGCACCGAATGCTGAAGGATATGATAAAATACCGCAAATAGGTATTGTAACCATAGAAGACAATGTAGAAATAGGTGCCAATACATGCGTAGATCGTTCTACTATGGGCAGCACATACGTCAGAAAGGGCGTTAAGCTAGACAATCTTGTGCAAATAGCGCATAACACTGATATTGGCGAAAACACTGTTATGTCAGCACAGGTGGGCATAGCTGGCTCTACAAAGGTTGGCAAATGGTGTATGTTTGGCGGTCAAGTAGGCATTGCCGGACATATAGAAATTGGCGATAAGGTGTTTTTGGGCGCTCAGTCTGGTGTTCCTGGCAAGCTGAAAGGTAATCAAACACTTATTGGAACACCACCTATGAATCCCAGAAGTTATTTCAAGAGCCAAGCCATATTCCAACGCTTGCCGGAGTTGTATAAACAACTTAATGACCTACAAAAGCAGGTTGATGAGCTGAAAGCAAAATGCAAGTAATGAGGTAGTGCAAGGATGACTGCCTATAACCTGGTGGCTTCAAGCCGGGGATGGATACTTTCATTGGATAAATGATTCGTTAACGGAAGATGAACTGCAGGTTTTTCAATGCACGGGTAAGGCTCCTTGTTATCAATAAGTAGAAAGAATAAATAATAAACCAAAATAATTGAACGGAATGGAAACAGAAAAGCAGAAGACTCTAAAAGGCAGTTTCTCCCTTTATGGGAAAGGATTGCACACGGGTCTGAACCTTACAGTAACCTTTAACCCTGCACCAGAGAATACTGGATATAAAATTCAGAGAATAGATCTTGAGGATGAACCCATCATAGATGCTGTAGCTGAAAAGGTTGTAGACACTCAGCGTGGAACAGTTTTGGGTAAAGGTGACGTGCGTGTTTCTACTGTTGAGCATGGCATGGCTGCCCTATATGCAATGGGCATTGACAACTGTCTTATTCAAGTAAACGGCCCCGAGTTTCCTATCCTGGATGGCTCGGCCACCATTTTCGTAGAAAATATTCAAAAAGTAGGCACTGTTGAGCAGAACGCTCCAAAGGATTACTATATCATTCGCCATAAAATAGAGGTGAAAGACGAAGAGACTGGCTCGTCCATCATTATCCTTCCTGACGACCAGTTCAGCATTACGGCAATGTGCTCTTTCCAAAGCAAGTTTATCAACAGTCAATTTGCGACATTGGATAATGTGAAAGACTTTGCCACAGAGATTGCTCCTGCGCGCACGTTTGTGTTTGTAAGAGACATTATACCGTTGCTGGAGGCTAATCTGATTAAGGGTGGCGACATGGATAATGCCATCGTTATATACGAACAACAAGTGCCTCAGCAAAAGCTGGATCAGTTGGCTGACCTGCTGAAAGTGCCTCATCTCGACGCTACTCATATAGGCTACATACAGCATAAACCCTTGATGTGGGAGAACGAATGCACCAGACATAAGTTACTCGACATCATTGGGGATATGGCTCTCATAGGAAAGCCTATCAAAGGACGTATCATTGCTACCCGTCCGGGGCACACGATAAACAACAAATTCGCCCGGTTGATGCGTAAGGAGATAAGAAAGCATGAGGTACAAGCTCCTATCTACAATCCTAACGAAGAGCCCTTGATGGACAATATGCGCATAAGGGGACTTCTTCCACATCGTTTCCCCATGCAACTTGTTGATAAGGTCATATCAATGGGTTCGAAAAGCATTGTTGGAGTTAAGAATGTTACGGCAGACGAACCTTTTTTTCAGGGACATTTTCCTGAAGAGCCCATCATGCCTGGCGTGTTAATGGTTGAGGCAATGTCGCAATGTGGAGGCTTGCTCGTGCTCAATCAGGTAGAAGAACCTGAGAAATGGTCAACCTACTTCTTGGGGCTCGACAATGTAAAGTTCCGTAAAAAAGTTGTTCCGGGCGACACCTTACTATTCAAAGTAGAACTATTAGGGCCGGTGCGTCATGGCATAAGCTCAATGAAAGGTTATATGTTCGTAGGCGATCAAGTAGTAGCCGAGGCTACCTTCACCGCTCAAATAGTAAAAAACAAATAAATATCAGGTATGAATCAGATTAGTCCGTTGGCCTTCGTCCATCCAGAAGCAAAGCTGGGAGACGGCAATATAATCGGTCCCTTCTGCTATATTGATAAGAATACTGTAATAGGTGACAATAACATATTGCAGAACAGCGTTACCATAAACTACGGAGCGAGGATTGGTAATGGCAATGAGGTGTTCCCCGGAGCCAGCCTTTCTACTAAGCCTCAAGACCTTAAATTTAAGGGAGAAGACACAGTATGTATTATAGGTAACAATAACTCAATCCGGGAGAACGTCACTATCTCACGCGGAACAGCATCAAAAGGTGAGACAAAGGTTGGCGATAACAATCTCCTGATGGAGAATATGCATATCGCCCATGACTGTTTCTTCGGCTCAAACCTCATCATTGGTAATTCAACCAAGTTTGCCGGTGAGGTAACAGTAGAAGACAATGCCGTTGTATCAGCCGAAGTGCTGTGTCATCAGTTCTGCAGAGTGGGCAGTTATGTAATGATTCAAGGTGGCAGTCGGTTCTCTCAGGATATTCCTCCTTACATAATAGCAGGCAAAGAACCAATTCGGTATGCCGGAATAAACATTATCGGTTTGCGCCGTCATGGCTTCTCTAATGAACTGATAGAACTTATTCATAATGCCTATCGCATTCTTTATACCAAAGGAACGCGAGAGGAAGGCATAGCAGAAATCAAGAGTACTCTCCCAATGACAAAAGAAATACAGAACATTATTGATTTTGTAGAGAGTTCTAAACGAGGTATTATCAAATAAAAGAGACTGTGAGCAATACGCTTATTGTCATCTTAGGTCCTACGGGAGTCGGTAAAACAAAAGCTACCTTACAAATTGCAAGGAACTTGGGTGTATCTATAATTAACGCCGACTCCCGACAGATCTTTGCAGAGATACCTATTGGTACAGCCGCCCCTACCCCACAGCAGCTCAGATTAGTGCCGCACTATTTTGTTGGCACCCACCATCTGACCGATTATTTTAGTGCCAGTGTTTATGAGCAGGAGGTTCTTGACCTGCTAAATAGGCTTTTTTGCAAGTCAAAAGCATTGCTTTCAGGCAACAAAATAGCCCTTATGAGCGGTGGTTCTATGATGTATATAGATGCTGTGTGCAAAGGAATAGACGACATTCCTACAGTAGATGCTCATACGCGGGCATGGATGAAGATGCGCCTGGAGCAAGAAGGGCTGCCAGCACTTGTTGAGGAGCTTAAGCATATAGACCCTCAGTATTATCAGATAGTAGATCATCATAATCCTCGACGTGTGGTGCATGCGTTAGAGATATGCCATTCCACCGGAAAAACATATTCTTCATTCAGAACAAACACATGCAAGGAGCGTCCGTTCCGCATACTCAAAGTTGGACTGACCCTGCCCCGTGAGACGCTTTACGGACAAATCAACAAGCGCACAGAAGATATGATAGAGAATGGATTGGTAGATGAGGCTATGAGAGTGTATCCTTTCAGACATCTTAATTCTCTCAATACTGTGGGATTTAAAGAGATGTTTGATTATCTTGATGGCATTGCAACCATGCCGGAAACTTTGTTTAGAATACAAAGTGCTACTCGCCGGTATGCCCGAAAACAACTCACATGGTTTAAAAAAGACCCATCTATAAAATGGTTTGACCCCAATAATATTGAAGAAATATTAAATTATATCATCACAAATGCTTAATTTGATGCTAATTGGCTATCTTTGCATGATGTAAAGTAGATAAGTATCAGTTACACGCAATAATATTCTGATTAAAATGAATAAGTTACTAAGGTTTCTCTCGGCAGTAGGAAAAAAGATATACAGCTTCTTCCCGTGGTATGCTAACCTATATCGTGGCAGAGCATGGTATACTAAAGGCATGCTGGGTATCATGTCATTTATTGTTGCAATATTCCTTTATTTAGGCGCAGTAGATATTAATTTTCTCTGGCTTTTCGGCAAATCACCCGGCTTTAGTGATATAATGACTCCCCCAACCTATGCCGCTAGCGAGATATATAGTGCAGACGGAGTGCTCATTGGTAAATTCTTCAAGGAGAACCGTACGCCAGTGAAATATAATGAAGTGTCAAAAGACTTCTTCAATGCTCTTATTGATACTGAGGATGAACGTTTTTATCATCATCATGGTATCGACTTTATGGGCATGATGGGCGCACTCAAGGATGCCGTAACAAGAAATGACGCCCGTGGAGCATCAACCATCACGCAGCAGTTGGCTAAAAACATGTTCAGAGTGCGCACAAAATATTCTACGGGATTAATGGGTCACTTGCCCGGCATACGCATTCTCATCATGAAAAGCAAGGAATGGATTATCGCGATGAAGCTTGAACTTATCTACAATAAGCAAGACATTCTCACCATGTATGCCAATACTGTGGACTTTGGCTCCAATGCTTATGGCATCAAGACTGCAGCGAAAACATACTTCAATACAACGCCCAAGAACTTGACAACAGATCAGGCAGCCGTATTGGTGGGCATGTTGAAGGCTACCACATACTATAATCCTATCACAAATCCAAAGAACGCCCTGTCCAGAAGAAACACCGTATTATATAATATGTATACACACGGCAATCTTTCTGAGCAGAATTACGAGACGTACTCTAGAAAGCCCATTAAGTTGGATTATCATGTTGAGGAAAATTATGATGGTCAGTGCCTCTATTTCCGTAGTGCAGTGGCCGACTATCTGAAGGATTGGGCTCAAGACAAAGGTTACGACTTATACAGTTCGGGCCTGAAGATATACACCACAATAGATACTCGAATGCAGAAATATGCCGAAAAAGCTGCGTCCGAGCAGATGAAAATCATTCAGCAAAACTTTAAGAATCATTGGCGAGGCCAAGATCCTTGGCGCGACGAGAACGGCAATGTCATACCTGGTTTCATAGAGGGTATCGCTCAGAAGTTGCCCCTTTACAAGGCTTTGCAAGCTCGTTATCCCAATAGTCCGGACAGCATTGTGGACGCCCTTAACAGGCCTCACAAGGTAAAACTGTTTGATTATGACAAAGGATACATCTATCAGGAGATGTCAACAATGGATTCCATACGTTATATGGTTAGCTTTATGCATTGCGCTATGGTAGCTATGGAACCGGAAAATGGCGCTGTAAGAGCCTGGGTAGGTGACATTGACTTCAATACATGGAAATATGACAAGGCAACAGCCATGCGTCAGCCTGGTTCTACTTTCAAACTTTTTGTGTATACCGAGGCAATGAATCAAGGCTTAACGCCTTGCGACAAGCGTCGCGACCAATATATCTCTATGGAAGTGCCGGATAAGAAGACCGGTGAACTGAAGCTTTGGACGCCAACTAACGCCAATGGTAAATTCTCTAATGACTCTGTTACCCTGCGAAGGGCATTCGCGCAGAGCATCAACTCCATAGCAGTAAGACTGGGACAAGAGATGGGCATAAAGAATATCATCAAGACAGCACAAGACATGGGCATTAATAGTCCGCTTGATGATGAGCCGTCTTTGGCCCTGGGATCAAGTGATGTGAACCTTCTTGAGATGGTTAACTCTTATTGCACTATTGCAGATAACGGTATGCACCATGAACCTGTTCTTGTAACAAAAATAATAGACCAAGACGGCAACGAGGTTTATACAGGTCCAAGCGACAGTCATCAGGTTCTGTCTGCCAGAACTGCATTCTTCATGCAGAATCTTTTGGAAGGTGGCATAACCGAACCAGGTGGCACTTCACGAGGTCTTGCCAGCTATGTGACAACATACGACACTGACTGGGGAGGCAAGACCGGAACGTCTAATAACCACTCAGATGCTTGGTTTATGGCCGTTTCGCCCAAGCTCGTGGTTGGCGCATGGGTAGGAGGCGAATACAGAAGCATTCACTTCCGCACAGGAGCATTGGGGCAAGGTTCGAGAACTGCATTGCCCATAGTGGGTACTTTCCTTAAATATTTGATGAACGACAAGCTGTTCCGTCAATATCATGCCAAATGGTCTAAGCCATCTGATGAGGACATTGATCCATCAATGTATCAGTGCGTTGAGGCTTATAAGCCTGCAACAGTGGTAGACTCATTGGCTACATACGAACATCAGCGCAACAGCGAAGCAGATAATGAAGATGAGAATGAAGAAATGGGCGATCAGCAATTTGACGAAAACGGCAATCCGATAACCCCGTCAACAGACACTAAGAGCAATCAAGATGAGAAGCAGCAACCTAACACAAGCTCCTCTTCTACGAGATCTGCAGCCGCTCGCCATCCTCACGCTGAACCAATAGAGCAGTAATGCCCTGGCGCGATGGTTAAGAAGATATATGTTTATACTGTAAGTATAACTTCTTCGTAACTTTGATGTAATGACAGACACTAATATAGACAATATAGATATGGATAATCCGGAGCTCAAGCAAGCGCTCCAGATTATCCATTATACTCGCAACAGTCTTTTCTTAACCGGTAAGGCAGGCACGGGTAAGTCTACTTTATTAAGGTATATCGCATCTACTACTAAGAAGAAACATGTGATACTTGCACCGACGGGCATTGCTGCTATCAATGCAGGAGGAGTTACTTTACACTCGTTCTTTAAACTTCCGTTTCATCCACTTCTGCCTAACGACACACGCTATTCGGTTCGTAACATTCGCAACACCCTTCGTTATAACGGTGAAAAAATTAAAATGCTGCGCGAACTTGAGCTTATCATTATCGATGAGATAAGCATGGTGAGGGCAGATATCATCGACTTTATCGACAAAGTGCTACGGGTGTATTGCCGCAACATGCGCGAACCGTTTGGTGGAAAACAGATGCTTTTTGTGGGAGATATATATCAGCTTGAACCCGTTTTGAAAGAGGAAGACCGGCAACTCTTGCATAATTTTTATCAAGGATATTTCTTTTTCGATGCTATTGTGTTTCGGACTTTCCGCCTTATCAGCATAGAACTGAGAAAAGTATATAGACAGAGTGATCCTGTTTTTATTAATATCCTTGACCACATTCGAAGCAATCATGCCACAGACGCAGATTTGGCGTTACTTAATAAGCGAGTAACGACAAATCAAGTTGTGCCTAGTGACAATGAGATGCGCATCACCCTCAGTACTCGACGCGATACAGTAGACTATATCAATCAGCAAGAACTGGCAAAGCTTAGTGGCGATACGGTGGTTTTTACAGGAATAATAAAAGGTGAATTTCCTGAAAACAGCTTGCCTACACCCATTAAGCTGGAGGTTAAACCCGGCGCACAGGTAATCTTTATCAAGAATGACATGAGCCACAGATGGGTAAACGGCACGCTGGGCACCGTTACTTGCATTGACAAAAGCAAGCAAATCATAACGGTTGTTACTGATGACAAAAAAGAATATGATGTAGAGCCTGATCAATGGGAAAATATTCGCTATCACTTTAATGAGAAAGAGCAAAAGATAGAAGACGAACTCATAGGTACATACATCCAGTTTCCATTAAGGCTGGCTTGGGCCATCACCATTCACAAAAGTCAGGGTCTGACGTTCAAGAATGTCAACATCGACTTCACAGGCGGCGTCTTCGCTGGCGGGCAAACATATGTTGCACTGTCAAGATGCACGTCTCTGGAAGGCATAAATCTTAAAAGTGCCATCCGGCCGAGCGAGATATTCGTAAGACAAGAAGTGACTAATTTTGCCAAGCAATATAATGATGACGCGCTTATCCAAGAGGCTCTCAAACAGTCAAAGGCAGATATGGAATATCATCAAGCGGCACAGGCATTCGAAAAAGGCGATTTTCAGCAATTTCTCGACTCTTTCTTCCTGGCTATTCATAGCAGATATGATATAGAAAAACCTGTTGTTAAACGCTTCCTCAGGCTAAAGCTTAACATCATAAACCAGCTTAAAGCAGAAATTAAGCTGTTGAAGGAGCAACAAGCCCAAAAAGACAAGTATCTGAAAAAGCTTGCTGTAGAATATCTGCTGTTGGGTAAGGAATGCGAAAAAGAAAAGATGGCTGACGCAGCAATAGCCAATTATCAAAAAGCATTAGAGCTATACCCAACCTATCCTGAAGCCAAGAGAAGAATAAAAAAACTTCAAAAAAAGTCTGGCAAAAAGTAATTTTGTGCCTGTTTTTGCGTTATTACCGAAATGAGGTACAAATTTACAGTAATTAATTAAACCAAATACAGAAAAAGAAGTGTAACTTTGCAACGCTTAAAATAATTGGGGTAAAAAGGATAAATGAGACAACTTAAGATTCAGAAAAGCATTACTAATCGTTCTAGTGAGGCACTAGACAAATATCTAGTAGAGATAGGTCGTGAACCTATGATTTCTCTTGACGAAGAGATAGAACTCGCGCAGACCATACACAAGGGTGGTCGTGAGGGTGAAAGGGCTAAGGAAAAGCTCATCAAAGCTAACCTTAGGTTTGTCGTTTCTGTGGCCAAGCAATATCAGCATCAAGGACTTTCTCTCACCGACCTTATCGATGAGGGCAACATTGGTCTTGTGAAGGCCGCTGAGAAGTTTGATGAAACACGTGGCTTTAAGTTCATATCCTATGCTGTATGGTGGATTCGTCAAAGCATTTTGCAGGCTATTGCAGAGCAAAGCCGTATAGTACGTCTGCCGTTGAATCAGGTAGGAGCAGTTAGCCAGATAACAAAAGTAACATCAGAGTTCTTACAACAAAATGGTCGAAAGCCTTCCGTACAAGAGCTTTCTGACCTTACAGGTATTGATGAAACAAAAATAAGACAAAGCCAGAATGCCGACAGCCACCACATGAGTATTGATGCGCCGTTCAGTGACGATGATGATAACTCGATGTCGGATATGCTTTCATCTGGTGAAGATACACGTACTGACCGTAAGGTGGATTTCGAATCTATGGCCAGCGACCTGGATGATGTACTGCGCACAGTGTTGAAAGACCGTGAGCTGCGCATTGTGAAGTTGTGCTTTGGCATTGGCTGCCATGAAAAAGGACTTGAAGAAATTGGAACCGAGATGGGCTTGACGCGTGAAAGAGTGCGCCAAATTCGTGAGAAGAGCATAGAGAAGATACGTGAGAGTGGTAATGCCCGGGTTTTGATGAAATATCTCGGTTAAATATAGCCACACGCTTCTTGCAATAAAAGTAAGATAATAAAATAATGAGCGGTGCATCTGACTAAATGCCGGATGCACCGCTTCTTTTTACCTAAACCAAAAACCCATTGAATTGATGCAAAAAAAAATTGATTGTCTCACGACAACCAATCTTTATTAACCTTAATAATCTAATACCATGAAAAACACGATGCAAAGTTACTACATTTTTCGTAACTTGCAAGTAAAAGCTCTATCTATTTTCTCCTAATTAACTTTAATTATAAATCAGCTCCTAAAATTCAAACTTCTTCACTGTTCCCCCACTCCATTTGTACGTTTTCGGCCGTAGAATGGCTTGAGTTTTCTTCTTTTCCTCTGCCGAAAGCAGTGGCAGGGAGAGAGCAAACTTTATATCATTATTCTTTGGCGACAGCTCTGCATACGTCATGACTGGGTCTACGTTCTTCAGCAATTCCTCATACCGAGCTTCCTTCATGGTGTCTGGGCATACTGTCAGTTCTTTCCAATTCATGCGATGCAGCATATTAGGCTCACTCACAGTCTTCCACTGTGTTGTATAAAACGCCACCTCGCTTTCAGGCTCCGGACCGTAAAAAATGCGGTTCAGGCATATTACAGAGTCTTTCCCCAACATGGGTAACCGTTTGATTTGTATCACTTGTGAGGCACTGGCATGAACCTGAATAAAATCTGTTGTCAATGTATCTATAACCGATGAACCAGACAGAGCATTCTGCACAGATAATGGCTCGTGCATCGTTACGTAATCTGCCATTTCTGTTCGCTGTGATTTCGTCAGATATTCCGTCATGCTGTCGGGCATGTTAATCCATATATCACGCATCGATTGTGCCTGTGAAGTGCTGGCCACACAAATTGAAAATATTAAATATAAAAACTTTTTCATCTTGAGTAGAATTACTATTTACTTAAATATTGAAGGCACCATAGCGCAACCTGAGTTGCCATACTCCGTTTAACCTCACCTTATATATAGTGAAAAGTGATTGCCCGTCCGGTCCTAAGCCTCCCTTTACAAACTTGCCGCTGTCATCCCAATCCTCTGATACGGAATATCGTTTAGAGAGTTGCTTCTCAAGCTCGTCAAGTTTCTTTTCTGCTTGTAATTTGCTTGAGACGTATAAGATGAAGTGTACTTCATTCAACTTACCCTGTTTGTTAAACATAAAGTCTGCTTTAGAAAATTCCATACCGTCGTATTTAAGATTTTCATAGCCCAAGACGCCATTCGACTCTTGGCTCGGCAGGCCGTACTGGGCTACAAGCACTCTCACAACGGCATCATGATGCTTGCCGAATTCAACACCCGCTACGCTATATCGCCCTTGGGCCGATAGCAAGGTAACCATAAGCCATGCCGATAAAGTGAGCAACTCTCTTGCCTTATCATGAATGTAACGCAATGCTATTGAGATAATCATAACGAATGCAAAAATAATAAATAAATCAGGCATGGCAAAACAAATTGCTTAGAAATGTGCTTCAAAAGTACTCTCATCACTAAACCGATGCGCGCAAAAGTGACAATAATAATCGTTGAAGGTGATAACTTTCTCATGTTTTATTCAGTTTGCTGACTTCCTTTAAGACAAAAGACATTGCAGGTAAAGCCTGCTGTTTGCTTTTTGCTTGCATACTAGCATAAAGAACTGCCGCCAACGTGGGATGTCCCTTTAGCTGCAAAGTTCTTCTAAGTAGAATGAAGTTCGTAAAAAGTGGGCAATTTTATATAAATCACAAATTTATAAGGCTACTGCTCTTTAGCCGGGTGAGATGTGGGTGGGATGTGGGTAAGATGTTTCCTCATAGTTTATGGCTTGTAAGTATCTATGTTCTAGAAAGTTATTATATGGGTGGAGATGGGTGGAATAGGTTTTACTGTTTTTTTTCTGAATAGGCTTTTTCGCGTTGTAAAAAGGCCTTTTTTACAACGCGAAATGGGCTTGTTCGACCTGCAAAAAGGGGCATAGTGCTCATGTGCCTCGCGCCAGTCAGGGGCAGCGTCTGTGCCATAGTTCCTGTACCACATCTCGCTCACGGTGATAAGGTTCGTCGGGTGGTTCTCTGCAAAACGCATAAACGTCTGCTTCACCTTGTTCTTATTGCCCTGCACAATGGCGCTCACAGCCATACTGCCAATATACGCTATAGGGTTGTCGGCCTGCGACCGTCTGCCCTTAGCCTTATGCAACGTCGGAGAGAATGCCGTGCCCTTGTCGCCTGAGCCTACATAGTCGTACAGGTCTCCGGCCGTGTCTTCTTCCCAGCCGCGCAATGGAATGTAATTGTTGAACATACTACGCACATAATCATAGTTGTCCCTGCTCATCATGCCGCTCTCGTACGCCTTCTTCAGCGTCCACTCCGTTGCAGCGTTCGTAGCCTTCCAAAGTTCCGAAGTATCAGCACGGCTCTCCATATCAGCCACAATGCGCTGCGCCTCTGCCTCGGCTTCTTGCACATCATCCTTACCCGTCAGGTCTGTCAGACCCGAATAGTCCCGTCCACGGTAATGGTTATACAGCTCATCATAGTCAGGGAACTTCACCTTCTGAGCTCGTCTCATCAAAGCATCCCTCTTCTTCGCGTCGCTCTCAGCAAAAGCGGCGTTCATCAGCGCTTCATATTCCTCTTGCGCTTTCTGGTGTGCCTTGTCGTAGGCCTTTTGTGCATCACGGCTCGCAAAGACGATGTTACGCTCCACCCCATGCTTGGCCATCATATACTCCGTCACGTCACCAACGCTCACCTTGGCAGCCTTGGCAACAGCGTTCACGGCTTCCAACAGAGGCTTATAGAAGTTGTCCGTGAAGTACTCACTCTCCGCACGGCTCCGGCCGTGCATGCGGTTCTCCTCATTATAGGCATCCTCCCAGGCTTCTGCCTTCTCACCGCGCTGCTTCAGCACGGCCTCCTGCAAGTTACGCACGTTTATCATAGAGTCCTGCCAAGCCTCGCGGATGATGTTCTTCTTTTCATCAGCCATACGGTTATACGTCTTACGGGCAGTATTGTCATCGTCCTCTATGCTGTCCCTGAACAACAACTCCGGGTCCACACCGTGGCTTATCTGCTCAGCCTTGCTCAGCAAGTCCTTCTTGCCCCATGCCTCCGGCCTTGCATCAGTCTGCCTGTTACCCACACCATTCTGTTGTGACGTACCTTCGTGCGTCCGTAATCTATCCTCGCCATTCTGTAGGGACGTACGTTCGTGCGTCCGCAATCTATCCGCACTGTTATCCTCACCGGCCTGTAGGGAACCCTCATCAGGTGTAGTGGCCGCGCCTTGTGCCGGCCTCGCATCATTCTGTAGGGACGTACGTTCGTGCGTCCGCAATCTATCTGCACTGTTATCCTCACCGGCCTGTAGGGAACCCTCATCAGGTGTAGTGGCCGCGCCTTGTGCCGGCCTCGCATCATTCTGTAGGGACGTACGTTCGTGCGTCCGCAATCTATCTGCACTGTTATCCTCACCGGCCTGTAGGGAACCCTCATCAGGTGTAGTGGCCGCGCCTTGTGCCGGCCTCGCATCATTCTGTAGGGACGTACGTTCGTGCGTCCGCTCACCAACATTCTCATCATGTGATTGCTCCCAAACCTCCGGCTCAGAAACATTTTCCGAATTTTTGGCAGATGTTTCGGAATTATTCCCTAACTTTGCAGCAGAAGATGCACCGGGAGCGACAGCCGTGCTTCCATGAGTGCCATCAGCGGGAGCCGTGGTGGTGGCAGGAGCATCTTTATTATAAGCCGTCAGAACCCAGTTCTCGTCGGCTATTTTTTTGCCTCTCTCACGGATATTCTTCCTTATGGTTACTACATATCCGTCCTTTTTCAAGACAACTTTATCGCCGTTCTCAAATTCCACATTACCGTTATTGACAATGTCGTTAAGACGGTTGACAAAATCGGCTTTGTTCTTGAAGTCCTTGTCGTTGATATGTTTCTTCAGAATATGACAGAGGCCGCCACCATCGTCACCCCATACAAGGTCGATGTCACCAATGCCCTTTCTGTGCCAAACGCCTTGCAAGACACCGCCACGGACTCTGCTTAGAAAGTTTATGCCCTCCATCACCTTGCCCTTGAATTGGGTGTAGATGTTGCCAAAGTAACCTTTTCCAGAAGGTTTGTAGCCTCTAATCTTGCTCTCTGCCACACCGTCACCGCCAAACCAATAATCGTATTCTTCCAATTCTCTTTCA